>JAEEGK010001095.1_pt1 | contig 67622 bp, 49 predicted proteins | sample 8958771 | NCBI WGS metagenome assembly JAEEGK01 (sample SAMN16246547, study PRJNA631951) | gut metagenome | biome: gut microbiome; feature: rumen; material: SC-attached | host: Bos | place: Iran: Karaj | collected 2018-10
AGAAATGGATACGCAAGGCCAAGCGTTTCCTCCTTTACGAGGATGCGCCCTACCGGATGAAATAATTTCCGGGGCCCGTGCAGAAAAATTTTGGGATTCCAAAAATATGCGTATCTTTGCAATCCCAAACGGTGGGTTCGTATAACGGTTAGTACTCGAGATTCTCAATCTCGCAATAGGAGTTCGATTCTCCTACCCACTACCAACAGAAGGCCAGTCGAATCGACTGGCCTTCTTGCGTATCCGTCTTGCGGGGTGCGGGGAAAATGATTTTCCGCGATTATTGTTATATTTGTAGATTAGAATCTTTAGACAAATATAGCATATGTCAAACAAAGGCAAAATCATCACCTGGCTCGTGGCCATCCTGCTGGTAGCCGGGGCCGTGACCGTGTATTTCAAATTCTACTTCGTGTTCGGCGAAGGCGTCAAGGCGGGCGAACTCAACCAGATCGTCTATAAAGGATGGGTTTGGAAAACGTATGAAGGCCGTCTGATCCAGACCGGATTCAAGAGTTCCGGCGGCGGCGGCAAAATCGGCGGCAACCTGCAGTCCAACGAGTTCAATTTCTCCGTGGTCAACAAGGCCGTGGCCGACTCGCTGATGCTCTGCAGCGGCAAGAGCGTCGAACTGCATTACAAAGAATACAACGGGTCCCTCCCCTGGCGCGGCATGCAGCGCTACATCGTGGATAAGATCGTGTCCGTACGCGAGCCGTCCACGAACTCGGAGATTCCCATTATGATAGGAGGAGAATCCATATGATACAAGCCCTGATCCTGCTCGTCGCGGGGATACTTGCGACGCGCCCGGCAGCCGAGCCTGACGGCCGCCTGCTCACCGTGGCCGAGTCCGTCGGCCAGACCCAGCGTCCCCTCTCGCCGTCCCAATACCGGGTATTCTGGACACCCGAAAGCGAGATTACCACCGAGATGCAGCGGCCCGGCGGGCCCATGCGTCCGGGCGGACCGCAGCGTCCCGCCTGGAAACTGCCCGAGCCGGAAGGGCCCGGCATCGTCTATGGCCAGTCCGTGAGCCGCAATGAATTCGGCATCAATTCCGGCATCTTCCCCGCCCCGGACGGAGAACGGGCCGCCATCTACCGCAAGGACGAGTCCGCGGTGACCCTCTATCCGCTCTATGATATCAACTCCCGCACCGGCGGCGCCAAGATGATCCGCTACCCGATGGCCGGAATGGCCTCGGAGCACATCACCCTCCACGTCATCGACCGGGAAGGCAAGATCCTCTCCACGATGCAGGTAAGCGATTTCGACGATGAGCGCTACCTGACCAACATCACCTGGTCCCCGGACAGCAAGTACATCTTCATCCAGGTGCTCAACCGCGCCCAGCACGAGATGCATCTCAATATGTACCGCGCCGACGACGGCCGCTTCGTGCGCACGATCCTCACCGAGCAGAACGACGCCTGGGTGGAGCCCGAGGACCCGCTCTGGTTCATCAAGGACAGCTACCAGTTCCTCTACCGGACCGACAACCGCGACGGCTACCACAACCTCTACCGCTGCGACACCCTCGGCCGTGTCGAGCGCATCACGCCCGTGGACGCCGAGGTCTCCTACCTGTCCAACGACGGGCACTACGTCTATTACCTCTCCTCGGAGATCTCCCCCATCGAGCGGCACCTCTTCCGCGTGCGGATCGACCGCCGCAAACTCGGCGCCCCGCAGCGCCTCACCCCCGACGAGGGCTGGCACAACGTCACCCTCTCGCCGGACTTCAGCAAGTTCATCGACCGCTACAGCAGCTTCAACGTCCCCGGCGTGACCCAGGTCCGCAGCACCGACGGCAAGCTCCTGGAGACGCTCAATACCGCCGAGAACCCGCTGGAAGGCTATGCCCAGGTCCGGATGGAGCTCGGCAGCACCCCCTCCGCCGACGGACAGTTCGAGAACTACTACCGGCTCTATTATCCGAAGGACTTCGATCCGTCGAAGAAGTATCCCATGGTCGTCTATGTCTATGGCGGTCCGCACACCCAGCTGGTCAACAACAGCTGGCTCGGCAGCATCCGGATGTGGGAGCTGCTAATGGCCCAGCGCGGCTATGTGGTCTATGTCCAGGACAACCGCGGCACGCCTTACCACGGCGCCGCCTATGAGAAGGCCATCAACCGCCAGTGCGGCCAGGCCGAAGTGGCGGACCAGATGGCGGGCATCCGCGCCCTGCTGGACCGCGCGCCCTGGATCGACCGCGCGCGCATCGGCGTGCACGGCTGGAGCTACGGCGGATTCATGACCCTCTCGCTCACCACCCACAACCCCAACTTCTTCAAGGTGGCCGTGGCCGGCGGGCCTGTGATCGACTGGCAGTGGTACGAAGTGATGTACGGCGAGCGCTATATGGACAACCCGGACACCAACCCGGAAGGCTTCGCGATCAGTTCCCTGATCCCCCGCGCCAAGGACCTGACGGGCCACGTGCTGATCTGCCAGGGCGTGCTGGACGGCACCGTCGTGCCCCAGCACTCGCTCAGCTTCGTCCAGGAGTGCATCAAGAACAACATCCCCGTGGACTGGTTCCCCTACCCGCAGGACGAACATAATATGCGCGGGGCCGCCCGCCTGCACCTCTACGAGAAGATCACCGCATACTTCGAACAGTTCTTATGATGAGAAGACTGCTGACCGTCGGTCTCGTCCTGTTGCTTGCGGCAGCCCCGCTGTCCGCCCAGAAACGGGCCGAGACCCGGCTGTATGAAAGGACCCTGTCGAATCCCTCGCTGGAGGCCTTCGACAAATTCCTCAAGCGCTACCCCTCTTCGGTGTACGCGCAGGATATCCTCGCCCGCAAGGACACCCTGCTCAACATCAGCCCCTATGACGAGGCGCAGGCCGGGGCGATCGTCGCAGAGCTCCTGCCCACCGGCGGCGGACGGCTCGCCATCGCCGACCGCCGCGAGGCCGTGGACCGCATCTACGCGGTCTGCCTGGACGGCGAGGGGCTCGCGCTCGATCAGGTGCGCATCGTCACCTTCGTGCTCGGACGCGACGGCTGGACGCAGGAAAGCGTCTATGACGCGCCCGCCGCGGACGCAGAAGGGATGGACGTACGGGAGTTTGCCGACGAGCATTCCGTCATCGACATCCGGGGCACGCGCTACCTCTTCTTCCATTACCTGATGAGCGATGTGGACAGCACCGAACAGACCTACGTCTCCGCCGCCTATGCCCCGCAGACCGACGAGTTCGGCTGCGTCTCCTTCCGGGGCAAGGCCGTGCGGGGCAGCGGTCACATCCCGCCGTACCACATCCTCGGCCGATCCGACGAGGCGATGCTCAGCGGGATGGACCGTCCCTGGATGCGCCTGCTGCTCAAGGATATACAGGACAATCCCTGGCTGGAATCCATCCCGGAGAACATCTATCTCACGGACGCGGCCATCGAATGGTGGCTGGCCCAGAATCCGGATGCGCTGACCAGCGCCACCCGCCTCAAATTCAACATCATCCAGCAGGAGAGTTCGCTGGTGGAAGAGTATGCCAAGGCCAAGGGCAGGAAGAATTCGTCCCGCTACACGGCCGCCATGTTCGACCACCGCGGCTACACCGTCATCGTCGTGTACCAGAAGGCGGACGACAACTATGTCCTGGCCTGGGTCGAGCCCGAGGCCAAGGACCACTACCGCGACCGCCTGCTCAACAGCATCGACTTCGACGACGCCAACACCCTGGCGATGTCCTACTACCACGGCAACCGGACCTTCAAATACCGCCTCAACCTCACCTCCAAGACCCTCCGGAGAAACTAAAGCCATGAAAGCATACATCGAGCAGAACCGCGACCGCTTCCTCGAGGAGCTCTTCACCCTGCTGCGCATCCCCTCCATCAGCGCCAAACCCGAGCACAAGCAGGATATGTACCTGTGCGCCGAAACCCTGGCGGACCTGCTGCTGGAAGCCGGCGCCGACGAGGCGGGCGTGTGCGACACCGCCGGCCATCCCGTCGTCTTCGGCCAGAAGATCATCGACCCGCAGGCGAAGACCGTACTGGTCTATGGCCACTACGACGTCCAGCCCGTCGAGCCGCTGGACAAGTGGACCCACGATCCCTTCGACCCGCAGGTCTCCGACGGCGCCATCCGGAGCCGCGGGGCCAACGACGACAAGGGCCAGCTCTTCATGCACGTCAAGGCTTTCGAATACCTGGTCCGCAGCGGCAAGCTGCGCCACAATGTCAAGTTCCTCTTCGAGGGCGAAGAAGAGATCAGCAGCCCCTCGCTGCCCGCCTGGATCAAGGCCCACAAGAAGTTGCTCAAGGCCGACCTGTGCCTGGTCAGCGACACCACGATGCTCGGCGAGGACATCCCGTCCATCAACTGCGGAATGCGGGGCCTGAGCTATCTGGAGATCAAGGTGACCGGCCCTGACAAGGACCTGCACTCCGGGCATTTCGGCGGCACGGTGGCCAACCCCATCCAGGTGCTCTGCGAGATGATTGCCTCCCTGATCGGCGAAGACGGCCGCGTGGCCGTGCCGGGCTTCTACGACTCCGTCGTGGAACTCTCCCCCGCCGACCGGCGGATGCTCGCCAAGGCACCCTTCGACCTCAAGGAGTACAAGGAGTTCCTCGGGGTGCGGGCGCTGCGCGGCGAGAAGGGCTACACCCCGCTCGAGCGCGTGGGCATCCGCCCCTGCCTGGACGTCTGCGGCATCTGGGGCGGCTACACCGGCGCCGGCGCCAAAACCGTGCTCCCCTCCGAGGCGCACGCCAAGATCTCGATGCGTCTGGTCCCCGACCAGCGCAGCGCGCAGATCACGCGCCTTGTCTCGCGCCATCTGAAGAAGATCGCCCCGAAATGCGTCCGGGTGGAGGTGAAGGAATGCGAGGGCGGCGACGGCTTCCTCATCCCGCTGAGTTCCAGCGCGTATCAAGCCGCTTCGCGCGCCATCGGCGAAGTCTATGGCAAAGAACCCGTCCCCGCACGCGGAGGCGGGTCGATCGCCATCCTCGCTGAAGTGCAGAAGATTCTGGGGATCGACCCGCTCCTGATGGGTTTCGGGCTGGAGCGCGACACCATCCATTCCCCCAACGAGAGTTACCTGCTCAAGCAGTTCTTCTCCGGAATGGAATCCATCGCCAAATTTTACGAATACTGGCAGTAGGGGCTATTTCAGGTAGCCGTCGAGCCAGGTGCAGTGGGCGGCCTCGGTGGTCTCCGAGGCCCAGTGTTCGTTAATCGGAGTCAGCAGCAACGACTTCGGGCAGTCCAGGCTGTTCCACACCCCGAAGGAGGTGGAGGGCGGGCAGGTGTCGTCGTTGTAACCGAAGGACATCTGCGTGGGGACCTTGATCTGCCGCGCGAAATTGATCACATCGTAATAGGCCAGCGTCTTCACGGCCGCCGGAGTCAGGATGCCCGGCTGGTGGTTAAAGTGCGGATAGCCGCCGGTGCGGCCCGGGGTCGCGTAGGCGGCCATGTCGGCCAGCGCCGGATGGTCCGCAATGCAGATGGTTACGCGCGGATCCAGCCCGGCGGCCACGAGGCTCAGGGCGCCGCCCTGGCTGCCGCCCTTCACGACGACGTTCTTGCCGTCCCACTCAGGGAGCAGGGTCAGGTAGTCGATCATCCGGACCATCGCCAGATAGACGTTCTTCATATAATAATCGTCGCGGGACTCGATGCCGTTGCCGAGGTAGCCGGCGCCGTTGCCCGTCTCCAGCCGGCGGCCCGCCTCGCGGAACACCTGGGTGTCCGAGCGAGGGTCCAGGCCGTGTATCTCGATCACGAAGCGGATGAACTTGCGCTCCGTGTAGTAGCGATGCCAGCCCGGGACGATGATGGTATTGACCCCCGCACCCGGCGGGAAGATCACGATCGGGCAGGAGCCGGGTGCGACATCCTTCGGAACATACAGATAGCCGTAGATGCTGTGCTCATCATCCACGCTGATATTCACCAGCGTGCAGCGCTCCGCGGGCGTGTCGCGCGCGGGCTGCGGGATCTCCCGCACCCGCAGCGGACGCGCCTCCATCGCGGCGATCTCGCGCTTCCAGAAGGCATTGAAATCCTCCGGCAACTCTACCACCGGGACGATCTTCTCGGGTGAAAAACCGAGCTTGACCCGGGTCTGAGCGGCGCCGGGACCTTCGCCCAGGCGGATCTGGACGTTGCGGAAGCCGGGCGTGCTGCGCGTCCCGACAGGGATGCGCGCCCGCCCGCCGTGCAACTCGGCCGTCCCCTGGGTGTCGGGCTGCATCACGTCATCCGAAACAGTGTACGTGAGCGTCCCGTCATACGGGATACCGTATTTGGAGAGGAAGACCTCCACGGAGGCGTCCTCACCGACCTGGTAGGTCCAGTCGGCGTGGTCGGGGACGGAGAACCAGCTCCAGTCCGAGTAGAACTGTGCCCGTGCACAAAAACCGGCTGCCAGAATGCAGGCAGCCGATAAAAGTTTTTTCAAAGACATTTCGCGTTCAATCAACTAGTTACTGACCACGAATTCGTAGGAGCCGGACTGCAGTTCGCAGAGCACGCGGCCCTTGAGCGCACGGAACGGACCGGCACCCTCGGCACCCTTGACGACCTTGACCTTGTCGGCGCCGGTGGTCTCGAGGGTCAGCGAGGCCGTGGTGTTGGCCGGGATGGTCACGCGGTAGATGTAGCCGCCCGACGTCTTTTCCCAGCCAGCCTCGATGCGGCCGTACGGGCTCTCGAAGCCGCCCTTGGCGAAGGTCTCCGCCCCGCCGACCTTCGGCTGCAAGAGGATGTGCTTGTAGGCAGGCTTGTCCTCATCGCGCTGGATGCCCAGCTGGTGGGAGAACATCCACTCACCGATGGCGCCGTAGGCGTAGTGGTTGAAGGAGTTCATATCCACGGGACCGAAGCCGTTCTCGATGGTATAGGAGTTCCACCGCTCCCACATCGTGGTCGCGCCCTGCAGCACCGGGTAGAGCCAGGAAGGATACTTGGTCTGCTCGAAGAGGGTGTAGGCCACGTCGGAGCGTCCGCTTTCGGAGAGGGCCGGGTTCAGGTACGGCGTGCCGATGAAGCCGGTGGTGAGGGTGTTGCCATGCTCCTCGATGTCGGCCACCAGGTGGGCTACCGCCTTGTCGCGGAGCTCGCCGTCCAGCAGGCCGAAGTACAGCGGGAGGGCATAGGAGGTCTGGGTGTTCACGGGCATCAGCGTGCCGTCCTTGGGGGCGTTGGGATTCGCGGGCATGCCCGGGAAGCGGAACGCCACATACGGAGCCACGGTCACGCCGTCCTCGTTGATGTACTTGGCGATGAAGGCGGCCTTGACCTTGTCGTAGAGCGCGGCGTATTTGCGGGCCTCGCGGGTCTTGCCCAGGGCCTCGGCCATCTTGGACATCATATGGGCATCGTAGGCGTAGTAGGCCGTGTTGGTGAGGCCGATGTCGGTGCGCTCGATGGCGAGGTGGTCACCAATGCCGGAGGCGACCTGCGAGCCGTCGGGATTGGCCTGGCGCTCCAGGTAGTCCATATAGCGGACCATCGAATCCCAGTGCTCCTCCAGGACGCGGATGTCGCCGAAGGACTGCCAGACCTGCCAGGGCACGATGATGCCGGCTTCCATCCAGCCCATCCAGCCGGGCTGGTCGTTGGTGAAGCCATAGGGCGGACGGCCCGTGACCGGGTAGTAGTTGAAGTAGCTGCCGTCGTAGTTCTGGTTGTCGCGCATGGAATGGAACCAGCGTGCGTAGAACTTGTCCACCCAGGGGCTGAAATAGGTCGCGGCGCGGGCGAAGACCTGGGCGTCGCCCGTCCAGCCCTGGCGCTCGTCACGCTGCGGGCAGTCGGTCGGCACGGACTGGAAGTTGTCCCGCTGACCCCACTGGATGTTCTGGAAGAGGCGGTTGACATTCGGGTCGGAGCTCTCGTAGTCGGCAGTCGTGTTGCCGATGGACTCGAGCACCACGGCCTTGACGGAAGAAATCGGAAGCGGCTTGTCCAGGCCGGTCACGGAGACATAGCGGAAACCGTGGTCGGTGAAAAGCGGCTGATAGGTCTCGCCGTCCTTGCTGCCGCGCATCGTGTAGTTGTCGATGGAGATGGCGCCGCGGTAGTTCTCGACATAGACCTGGCCCTTCTTCTCCTTGTACATCTCGATCGTGTAGGGAGCGACCGGCTCGGTCGGGATGCGCTCGGGATAGATCATTTCGCCGTAGCGCAGGTTCACCACCTGGCCGGCCTTGCCCTTCATACCCTCCAGGCGCGGCACGCCGATGACATTCTGGCCGAAGTCATAGACGAAGGTGCCCTTGACGGGCTCCGTCACGCTGATGGCGTCGAGGGTGATGTTGTTCTGGATCGGCAGACCCACGTAAGCCTGGATCTGCACGCCGGGACCGGGCTGCTCGAAGAGGTCGGCACTCTCCCAGGCGGAATCGTCGAAACCGCCGTCTTTCCAGCCGTCCACTTCCTTGCGGGCGTCGTAGTCCTCGCCGAACTGGAAGCCGTTGCGGGTCACGGGGCCCTGGTCATATTTCTTCCAGCTGCCGTCGGTCACGATGATCTGCTGGGTGCCGTCCTCGAAGGTGACGAGGATCTTGGCGAGCAGCGACTGGCGGATGCCGTAGGGATCCACGTAGGCGGAGGTGAAGATGTTCAGGTCGCTGAACCAGCCGGCGCCGAGCATCGCCCCGAAGCCGTTGGAACCCTCCTTCAGCATATCGGTGATGTCGTAGGCGTTGTACATGATGCGGTAGCGGTAGTCCGTCCAGCCGGGGCTGAAGTAGTCGTTGGACACACGCTTGCCGTTGATGTAGAACTCATAGATACCGCGGGCCGTGACATAGAGGCGGGCATCCTTGACGGGCTTCGTGAATTCGACGTTCTTGCGGAGCATCGGAGCCGAGACCAGGCCGTACGGCTCCCAGACCTGCAGGCGGCCGTTGCCGGTGACTTCGTGGCGGACGGTGGGATCGGTGTAGAGGGTCGTACCCCAGTTCTCCTCGGTGATCACGATGTTGGAGAAGACCGCCTTCTCGCCGCGCGGCTGATAGAAGCCGATGGAGTGCAGGCGGGCCCAGTCGGTGATGTATTCGCCGCTGGGATAGGGCGTGATGACCATCTGGGTGGGGATGCCGGTGCTGACGTTCTCGCGGCGCGGACCGCCGGGCACGCCCTCCGTCGGACGCATCACCTTCCCGTCCATATAGGCGATCAGGTTGGACTTGAGGTGGTAGCCCGGGGTGGTGACCACCAGGTGGACGTGGTGCGGGTCGCGCTCGGTCCCCTTGGCGACGATCTCGGAGAGGTCGATGGTGGACAGGTGGCGGACTTCACCTTCCACGGCGTAGTCGATGATGAACTGGGGGCCGTCTTTGATGCTGAAGTCGGCCTTGATCCAGTTCTTCTCGTCCTTGACGCTGTAGGCGAAGACGGCGTGGTTGCTCCCGGGGAGGATCTGCACGTCGTAGTCGATGTCGAAGAAGGTGCGGTACTTGGAGGCGCCAACCTCCATCGAGCCGATCCACTGGGCGCGGCTCCAGCCGACGTTCATCAGGCCGGTTTCGAACCAGCTGGGTTCGGATTCCACCAGTTTGTTCTCCTGGTCCCAGACCTGGACCTTCCAATAGTAGCGGGTGCAGCCGCGCAGCGCGGTCCCCTCATAGGGGATGTTCAGGGACTCGTCCGTACGGACCATCCCGGAGTCATAGACATAGTTGCCGGCCTTGAGGTTCTCCTCCCCCTGCGCCACCAGCACGCGGTATGCGCGCTGTAGGGCGCCGGTCTGGTCGGAGGACATCTGCCAGCTGAAATACGGCTGCGCCTGGTCGAGGCCCAGCGGGGTGTCCATCGCCTCGGTGCGCAGGTTCACGATTTTGGTCGCGGCAAAGGCATTCGCTGCCAGGAGCAGCGCCGCCGCAAGCAAGCTTAGCTTTCTCATGGAAATCCGATTCTAAAGATGACGCTTCATGAATTCGAGGTAGTAGGTCCAGTCCTGCGGAAGGACGCCGTGGCCGCCATCGTGCATCGCATAGCCGAGGGTGGTGTAGATCGGCTGGTTGGCGGCGGGCAGTTCATCGCCCAGGGGGACATCCTTGCCGAAGAGCTGATAGACCTTGCGGCCCTCGACCAGGGCGAGCCACTCGCCCATCGGGTCGGACCAGTTGTCGGTCGAACCGGTCTGGAGCAGCAGCGGACGCGGAGCGATCAGCGCCACGAGCATATGGGCATCGACCGGCATCTCGTGGACCTTGTCGGCCCAGTAGGCATATTTCGGGCAGAACTGATACGGGAAACGGGTCTTCTCGGTCAGGTGGGCGACCGTCTCACCGTATTCGCGGCGGCTGATGGCGGCACCGCCCTCGCCGGAGCAGGACGGCATCACGACCTTGATGCGCGGCTCGATGGCACCGGTCCAGATGGTGGTCTTGCCGAGGCGGGAAGCACCGGTCAGGGCGATGCGCGTAGCATCGATGTCCGGATCCTTCTCGAAGTAGTCCATCAGGCGGCTGACACCCAGTGCCCAGGCGCTGATGCTGCCCCAGTCATTGTCGGCGCGCGGGGTGCCGGGGGTGTGGTAGAGGCCGCGCAGGCCCAGTTCGTCATTGTCCTCGAAGTCCGGGGTGATGTCGGTATAGCAGAGCGTGGCGAAGCCGAATCCCTCCGCGAGGAATTTCTTGATGGTCTCATCCTGGCCGAAGCGCATACCGCCGCCACCCATCATGCCGCCCATCGCGGGCATGGGACGGATATCTTCCAGCTGGCGGGTCTGGGTATTCCAGCGGCGCCCGGGTTTAACGCCCGGATCGCTGACCGCGGAGCTGTTGGGGAAGAAACTGAGGTTCAGCAGCAGCGGGGAGGGGCCGGCGGCATCCTTGGGCAGATAGACCAGCACGTCCACGCGCGGGCCCTTGTCGTCGGGCGAGAAATACAGGGTGATCTGCTTGCGGACGGCAGTCCCGTCAAAACCGAGGTCCTGCTCCACATCATAGCGCAGCGCGGGCTTCTTGGCGGGCCACTTGCCGTATTCATTCTCTTCGAAGAGCTTGATGATCTCGGCGCGGCGCTTCTTCCACTGGCGGACGTTCTTGACCGGTTTGCCGTTGTTGAAGGTCAACGGATCCGGCAGTCCGAGCTTGTAGTCACCGACCTTGGATTCATCATAGTTGACGGGAATGCCCGCGACCACATCCCGGTCCTGGGCATTTGCCACTGCAGCGCCAAGCAGTGCACAACAGAGCAGAATGGTTATTTTTCTCATAACAGTTAGGGTAAAAAGGTCATTAGTGATGTAAATATACTCATTATTTCGGCAATTTTAACTACTTTTGGTCTTAAACCAATGCAAAGCCACATGAAATCTCTCATTCCCATCTCCCTCGGACTGCTCGCCGGAGCGGCGGCCGTCCAAGGCGCGGAGCCCAAGGTGCCCAAGAAAGCCAAGGCCCAGCAGAAGATGAACATCCTGTTCATCATGTCGGATGATATGCGTACCGACTGGAAGGTCTATGGCACACCCCAGATGCATACGCCCAATCTGGACCGCCTCGCCTCGCAGGGTGTGCTCTTCCAGCACAACTACTGCCAGTATCCCCTCTCCGGTCCGTCCCGCACCTCGCTGCTGTCCGGCCACCGGCCCGTCTCCACCCGCATCTACGACAATTCACCCTGGTGGCAGGCCGACCATCCGGAGTGGCACAGCCTCCCGATGTACTTCAAGGAGAACGGCTACACGACCTACGTCGCCGGCAAGATCTTCCACGCCGGCATCGAGGATACCGAGGCCTGGGACTTCGGCGGATGGGAGCGGCGGCGCAACACGGGCGTAGGCGACTTCCAGCCCTCCTATGTCTCCCCGGAGGAGCACCGCCAGTGGGTCGAGGCCCGCGGCGGCGGCGCCAAGCAGATCAAGGTCCAGGGCATACGCGAGATGGGTCCGGGAGATGAGTTCCTCGTCGGCCACGGCCGGGATTCCGACCGCTGGGGCCCGGACGAGACGCGCTACATCAGCGAAGAGGAGAATACCGACAAGGCCATCGGCTTCATCCGGGACGCCGCCAAAAAGAAGGGCGAACCGTTCTTCATCGCCTGCGGTTATTCCAAGCCGCACTCCCCCTTCCTCTGCCCGCAGCGTTTCTTCGATCTCTACAAGGACGTGGAGGTCCCCCTGGCCGAGGACTTCTGCTCCTGGCCAATGGTCCCGCGCGGATTCCCGGCCGGCTCCATCCGGGAGATCAACGCCGACGTGTTCATCAACCGCCGCTGCAGCCCCGAAGAGGCCAAGGAGGCCCTGCGCGCCTACTGGGCGTGCATCAGTTACGTAGACTGGAACGTGGGACGCCTGCTGGCGGCCCTGGACGAGGAAGGCCTGCGCGACAATACCATCATCGTCTTCTGCGTGGACCATGGGATGCAGATGGGTGAGAAAGGCAAATGGTCCAAGGCCGGCTCCCTCTGGGAGGAGGGCACCAACGTGCCGCTCGTGGTCGTGGACCCGCGCGCCAAGGCCAACGGCAAGATCAGCTATCGCATCACGGAAAACCTGGATATCTACCCCACCCTGATCGAACTCTGCGGCCTGCCGGCCAAACCGGACCTGGAAGGAACGAGCTTCGCCTCGCTGCTCAACGATCCCGAGGCCGAGTTCGACAAACCCGCCTTCACCGTCTGGAACAACCACGGCAAAGGCATCACCGGCGTGGGCATCCGCACCGAGCGCTGGCGTTATGCTGAATACTATGGCGTGGGAGCGGGCCGGATGCTGATCGACGAAGTCAACGATCCGCACGAACTGGTCAACCTCGCCGAACAGCCGGAGAATGCCCAGCTGATCGCGTGGTTCCACGAGCTCGCTACCGAATATGTGAAGGGACAGCGGGAGCTGACCGAGGAAGAGGCGATGGCTCGCCGTTAGGGGCTACTCGCCTTTCTCCTTGCCGGTCTCCTTGGGTTTGAAAGTCGTAAAGCGATTGACCGGAAGCGAGAAGATGATACCCTGGGCATCCTTGCCCAGGCCCGCATCTTTGTAGACGGCGCGGATCACCTCGTCCTTGATGGTCTTGGGGACCAGGATCATGACCATCTCCTTGTCCGACTGGATGCTGATGTTGAAAAATTCCTCGGCCTCCGGGTTGGCGGAACCGCGGGCGCGGATGATGGTCCCGCCCTGGGCGCCGGCCGCGCGGGCAGCCTGCATCACATTCTGAGAAAAGCCTGCATTCACGATGCAGAGCACCAGTTCGTATTTGTTTTCTTCCATTTATGCTTCCTCCTTGACGGCTCGTTTGTCATTGCTCAAAAAACCATATACCAGGGTGCCGATCACGCTCGTGAGCGGCACGGTGAAGGCAATGCCCTTGTAGTCCTTGCCTTTCTTGAAGAGGTCGTCCAGCAGGCCGATCAGCCGGTCCGCCTGGTCTGCCCGTACAACGCTGACGATCAATGATTTGGGGCGCTCCGTAAGGCCCAGATAATCCAGGATCAGATGGGTCGTCCCCTTGGCCGGGAGCGTGAGTTGAATATTGGCCTGGTGCGACTGGATCAGGCTGGAGTAATAGGCGGCCTTGTCGTTGTGGACGACGGCCAGGAGCAGCTCCAGCTTCATCGGGGCGATATTTCTCGTAGTATCCATCGTATCGCTTATTCGAAGTAAATAATCTGGTCGTCCGCCGCCGCGAGGATGCGGCGCATCGCGGCGATGTCGCGGCTGCGCACGCTCACCACGGACTTGAAGCCCAGGGCCTGGATGGTGATCAGCGGGGTCATCGCCACCATCGCGACGACGCCGAACGCAAAGTCCAGCACGGCGGATTCGCCCTGGAGGGTGCAGCAGGCACCTATGACCAGGGGCAGGATGAAACTCGAGGTGAGCGGACCGCTGGCCACGCCGCCGGAGTCGAAAGCAATGGCGGTGTAGAGCTTGGGCACGAAGAAGGACAGGCCGAGGGAGATGAGATAGCCGGGCACGAGGTAATACAGCAGGGAGAAGCCGAAATACACCCGCAGCACGGACAGTCCGATGGACACGCCCACGCCGATGGACAGGGCCATCATCATCTGGGTCTTGGATACTTCCCCGCTCGTAATCTCCTCCACCTGGTTGTTGAGCACGTGGACGGCAGGCTCGGCCAGCACCACGACCATGCCGAGGATGAAGGCCAGGCCGATCAGCAGGACGGGATTGAACGCAGCCATCTGGGAGCCGATCTTGAAGCCGATGGGCATGAAGGCCATCTCCACGGCCGTCAGGAACAGGACCAGACCGATGAAGGTATGCAGGATACCCACGATGATCTGGATGAGTTTGGAGACGGGGAGTTTGAGGATGGCCGCCTGGAGGATGAAGAAGAAAACCACCACGAGGACCAGGGACTTGCCCACGTTCAGCATTGAGCCGAGGAACAGGTGTCCGGGCCCCTCTTCCAGGAGTTTGTCCATCGAATAGTCGGGAACGGCGAATTGCATGTCGCCCCGGGCCGCCAGTGAAAGCAGCAGCACGGCGACGATGGGGCCTACCGAACACAAGGCGATGAGGCCGAAACTGTTCTCACTGGCATTGCGTCCACCCACCGTCAGGGCGATGCCCACGCCGAGCGCCATGATGAACGGCACGGTGATCGGGCCCGTGGTCACGCCGCCGGAGTCGAACGACAGCGGCAGGAACGAGCCTTTCCCGCTGTCCAGCAGAATGGCGGCCAGGCAGAACAGGAAGAGGTAGAAGAACAGCAGGATGCTGGTCAGGTCCGCGTGGAATACGATCTTGATCACGGCCAGCAGCAGGAACAGGCCCACACCCACCCCCACGGTCACGATGAGCAGGGTGCCGTTCATCACAGCGCTCACCTGCCCCGCGAGGACCGCGAGGTCCGGCTCGGCGACCGTAATCAGCAGGCCCATGATGAAACTGATGGACAGCAGGATGCCCAGTTTGCGGGACTTGGTCAGTCCCTCGCCGACATACTGGCCCATCGGGGTCATCGACATATCGGCACCCAGGTTGAAAAGACTGATTCCCACGATCAGCAAAAGCGCCGCGCCGGCGAAAACCGCCAGTTCTTTCTTGGAGATGTCCACCCACGGGGTGAGGGAGAGCACGAAAACCAGGACGCTGACCGGCATCACCGAAATCAGCGACTCCCTGAGTTTCTCCCGCAGGGACTTCCACAGATCGTGGAAAAGAGCACGGTTCTTACCCATTACAACTCGCGGAATTTCGCCGTACCGATCTTGGTGGGTTTGAGGGTGATCGTTTCCTTGATCTTATCCAGGACCTTGCGGTCCTCGACCTGTTCGTAGAGGCGCTCGACCTGCTTCTGGTCGTGCAGCATATTGACGGCCATTTCCTTGACCATCTCGTCCGGGACGTTGCCGATCCCGTACATCGCATACTGGTAGCGGGCGAAAGCCTCGGCCTGCTCCTGCAGGTCCTTGTCCTCCACCTGGAAGCCCCATTTCTGCATCAGGGTGCCGCGCACGAGCTGCCACTTGAAGTCCTCGGCGAAGGCCGGGAAATCCTTCTCGACATCCTCGGCGGAGACCTTGCCTTCATTGGCCTGGATCAGCCAGCGCTTGAGGAAAGCCTCGGGGAGTTGCACATCCGCCTTCTGGATGAAATAGTTGCGGATATCCTTGGTCAGGCGCCACTCGGCCTCGTTCTTATACTGGGCGTGCAGGCGCTCGCTGACCTCCTTGTCCAGCTCTTCATCGGTCTTCTCCTCTTTCTTCTCCTCGTAGTATTTCTTGAGGTTTTCGATCATCGGAGCCTTGTCCTTGGCCGTGACGGTGACGGTATAAGTCGGGACGGTATCGCCTTTCTCTACCTCCACGGAGACCACCGGACTCAGTCCGAGGTCGAAGACGAAGGTGAAATCATTGCCGTCTTCCCAGACGTTCTCGGGCTGCTTCTCCGAGGGAAGCGGCTCGCCCAGGATGCGGAGATTGTTGTCCGTGATATGCTTGTCGAGGGCCGTCCCGATCACCTGGTTGACGGACTCGATGAGCGCCTGCTCACCGTACACCCGCTTGATCAGCGAGGCGGGGACCATTCCCTTGCGGAAGCCCTTGAACTCCGCGGTACGGCGGCGCTCGGCGAGTTTCTTTCTCTCAATTTCCGCATAATCCTCCGCAGCGATGGCCAGGGTCAATTCGAGGTTCAGGTTGTCAATTTTGTTTTCAGTAACTTTCATATCTGTTTTTACTTTGATTTTTGCTTGGGATAGACGATGCGCTCGTGGTGGATTTGCGCGAGGTATTGTTTGAGGGTCTCCTTGAGGACGCCCAGTTCGCTGATGGAGATGTCGGCCTGGTCGAACTGTCCCTCCTCCATCTTGCCGGCCACGATGCGCTCCACGAAGGCCGAATAGGCCTCGGGGGTGAACTCGGTGAGGGTGCGGGAGGCGGCCTCGACGCTGTCGCAGAGCATCAGGATGATCTGCTCCTTGGACACAGGCTTGACGCCCGGATAGCGGAACTCGCCGGAAAGGGCAGGATCACCGCCTGCGCGGAGGAACTGGTTGTAGAAGTAGCCCGTAGTCGTGGTGCCGTGGTGGCTGCGGATGAAGTCCACGATCACATCCGGAAGATGGTGCTTCTGGGCGATCTCCACGCCTTCGGCCATGTGGCGGATGATGTCCCGGGCACTCTGCTCGGGGGTCAGGCCGTCGTGGTACTGGGGAGCGCCGTCCCGGGTGACAAGCGACTCGTTCTCGATGAAGCAGAGCGGGTTGTTCATCTTGCCGATGTCGTGATAGAGGGCGCCCGCCCGCACCAGGACAGCGTTGGCGCCGATGGCGCGCGCCACGGCATCGGACATATTCATCACCTGCAGGGAGTGCTGGAAGGTCCCCGGGGCCTTCTGCTCCAGCTCCCGGATCAACGGGTTGGAGACATCGCAGAGCTCGATCAGGCGGGAGTTGGATACCAGATTGAAGAGGTGCTCGAAGAGGTAGATCAGCGGATAGCAAGCCACCGTGGCCATCGATCCGATGAAGAGGCGCAGCAAGGCGCGCCACACATTGCCGGCCACCATGTCGGCGGCGCGGAATCCCAGATACACGAGGGCGAGCACGCCGAAGGTGATCAGGGCCGTGATGAACTGCTTCCAACCCCGGTTAAAATAGCGGAAGGCCAGGATGGCCACCATTCCCGCCGTGAAATACATCACGAACAGGACCGCGCCGTCGTGGCTGAAGATCAGCAGGGGCAGCAGCGAGACCACGTATACGGGCACCACCACGCGGTTGCGCATGAAAGCCTGCAGCAGCAGGGCGACCAGCGTGAAGGGGAACAAGAGCAGCAAACGCTCATTCAGGCGGACCAGGATCAGCGAGGCCAGCGCCCCGAGCAGGAAGACCACCACCAGATACGGGAAACGGGAATCTTCGAAAATCCTGGGGTTGTTGAAGTAGATCGACAGGTAGAGCAGCGCGAGGATCGCCAGGGCGATCAGGACATTGCCCAGCAGCAGGAGGGCCGGCGGGCCGAGATAGCCCACATTGGCCTCGAACTCCCGTTTGTAGGAATCCAGCATCTGGACGATCTCCCCGGTCACGATCTCCCCTTCCTGCACGATCAGCTGTCCGGCATTGACATAGCCCGATGTCGGAGAAATGGACGTCGCGGATTCGGCGTGGACCAACTCCGTGGTCTGCTCGTCGTAGAGCAGGTTCGGGACCAGCAGGTCATAGATGCCGGCGGCGCGGAACAGGGAGTCGACATTGACCCGGGATACTTCCGAGACGTCGGCAAGCAATTGCGCACGTGCCTCCGTGAGCCGGTAGACTTCGGCCGTCGGATACTTGACTGCGCGCTTATCGCGTTGGACATAAATGACATCCGACTCGACGGGCGAATGCCGCCGGCTGCCTTCGTCCGAAAGCACGCCCTTCTGGTAGATGGCGCGCAGCGAGGAGACGACGGCGGGACGGAGCGTTCCGAGCTCGGAGCGTTCCGCGGCCCGCAGGTTGCGGGAGACAATCTCGTCGGAGAATTTGAAGTAAGGAATGACCTCGGAGGAGGCGTTGCCACGCTCTTCGCGGATCTGCTCCTCGGTCTTGTAGATCGGGAAGTCGAACTGCGCATACAGGGTCTCGTATTTCCAAGCGCGGCCTTTGCGATAATCATAGGCGAACTTGGCGTTCCGGGGCATCAGCAGCACCAGCAACAGGAACGCGACCCCGAAGGGGAGCAAGATGCGGAAGAGTTCTTTCTTCATCTCTGGGACGGCATGCCTACTTGATCGTCATCTCCGCGATGTCATCGCCGTCGTACAGGCCGGCGTCCAGTTTGGCTTTGATCTCCTTGAAGGCCTTCAGGGTATATTCCACATCCTCCATCGTATGGGCGGCCGTGGAGACGATGCGGAAGATGATCATGCCCTTCGGAATCACCGGGTAGATGACCATCGAGCAGAAGATCCTGTAGTTCTCGCGCAGGTCCTTCGCCATCTTGGTCGCCTGGGCCACGCCGCCGAAAATATGGACCGGCGTCACGCAGGCCTGGGCCTCTCCGATGTTGAAACCCTCCTTCCGGAAGCCGTCCTGGATGGCGCGGGTGATCTGCCAGCACTTGGCGCGGAGCGCATCCCCCTCCGGGGAATCGATGATCTCCATACGCTTCATATTGCCGATCACCAGGGGCATCGGCAAGGACTTGGCGTACATTTGGGAGCGCATGTTCATCCGCAGGTAGTTGATGATCTTGTGCGGACCGGCGACGAAGCCGCCGATGCTCGCCATCGACTTGGCAAAGGCACCGATATACAGGTCGACCTCGTCCATGCAGCCAAGCTGCTCGGAGGTACCGCGGCCGTGCGCACCCAGCAGGCCGAAGCCGTGGGCGTCGTCGATCAGGATGCGGAAGGCATATTTCTTCTTGAGGGCGGCGATCTGGTCGATGATGCCCAGGGCGCCCGTCATTCCGAACACGCCTTCGGTGATCAGCAGCACGCCGCCGCCGTTCTCCTCCGCCACCTTGCAGGCGCGGGCGAGCACTTTCTCGCAGTCGGCGATGTTGTTGTGGCGGTATTTGTATTTCTCGCCGATATGCAGGCGAATGCCGTCCAGCAGGCAGGCGTGGCACTCGGCGTCATACACGATCACGTCATGGCGCGCGGTAAGCGCGTCGATCGTGGACACGATACCCTGGTAGCCGAAATTGTAGAGGAAAGCGTCCTCCTTCTGCTCGAAGCGGGCGAAAGTCTGTTCGAGCTGCTCGTGATAACGGGTGTGGCCGCTCATCATCCGGGCGCCCATCGGGTACGCCAGGCCCCATTGGGCGGCCGCCTCGGCGTCCGCCTTGCGCACGGCGGGGTGGTTGGCCAGGCCGAGGTAGTTGTTGAGGCTCCAGTTGAGCACGGGCGTGCCGTTGAAAATCATATGCGGGCCCAGTTCGCCTTCGAGGCGGGGATACATATAGTAGCCGAAGCCCTGTTCGAAATACTGCCCGATCGGGCCGCCGCTGTCGCGTTCGATCCTGTCAAAAATGTCTAACATATCGGTTGAGGTTTAAGCATCGATGTTGGCGTAATGCGCATTTTCTTCAATAAACTGGCGCCGGGGCGGGACATCGTCGCCCATCAGCATCGAGAAAGTCCGCTCCGCAGCGGCTGCATTGTCGATGGTGATCTTGCGGAGACGCCGGCGCGAAGGATCCATCGTGGTGTCCCAGAGCTGGACGTCGGACATTTCGCCCAGACCTTTGTAGCGCTGGACGGTGTAGCCCTTGTCGGAACCCTTGCCCAGGCGGAGGGCAGCCTCTTCGCGCTGCTCTTCGGTCCAGCAATAGACTTCCTCCTTACCTTTCTTGACGAGGTAGAGCGGCGGGGTGGCCAGGTAGACATAGCCGTTCTTGATCAGGTCGAACATATAGCGGAAGAAGAAGGTCAGGATCAGGCAGGCGATGTGGGAGCCGTCCACGTCGGCATCGGTCATGATGATCACCTTGTGGTAGCGGAGCTTGCTGAGGTCCATGTGCTTCTCGCCGGTCTCGTCCTCCTGGGCAACGGTCACGCCGAGGGCAGTGTAGATATTGCGGATCTCCTCGGAGTCGAAGGCGCGGTCGCCGGAGGCTTTCTCGACATTGAGGATCTTGCCCCGGAGCGGAAGGATGGCCTGGGTCTTGCGGTCGCGGCCCTGCTTGGCGGTGCCGCCTGCGGAGTCGCCCTCCACCAGGAAGAGTTCGCACTTCTCCGGATTGCGCTCGGAGCAGTCGGCCAGTTTGCCGGGCATGCCGGCGCCGCCGAGCGGGCTCTTGCGCTGGACCATCTCTCGCGCCTTGCGGGCGGCGGCACGGGCCGTCGCGGCCAGCACGATCTTCTCGATGATGGTCTTGGCGAAGCGCGGGTTCTCCTCCAGGTAGGTATCCATCGCGGCGGCGGTGGCCTGGGACACGGCGGAGGTCGCCTCGGGATTGCCGAGTTTGGTCTTGGTCTGGCCTTCGAACTGCGGCTCCGCCACCTTGACGGAGATCACGGCCGTGAGGCCCTCGCGGAAGTCCTCCGGGGCGAGGTCGCCCTTGAACTTCTCCAGGAGCTTGTTCTTCTCGGCATACTGCTTCAGGGAGCGGCTCAGGCCCATCTTGAAGCCCTGCAGGTGCGTGCCGCCCTCGATCGTATGGATATTGTTGACGTAGGAGTAGATCTTCTCGGAGTAGCCGTTGTTGTACTGCAGCGCGATATCGATGGGGATGATCTTGTCGGAGTTGACGCAGACAGGCTGCGGGATGATCGTCTGGGCGCCGGCATCGAGGTATTCGATGAACTCGCTCAGGCCCTTCTCCGAATAGAAGGTCTCGGAACGGAAAACCTTGCGGCCGGTGGCCTTGGACTCCCCTGCCGCATCCACCACGAACTCGTCGACGAGTTCGCGTTCGTCGGTCAGGCTGATGTAGATGCCCTTGTTCAGGTAGGCCAGTTCGCGGAGCCGGCCGGCCAGGGTGTCATACTTATAGACCGTGGTCTGGGTGAAGATCGTCGGATCCGGATGGAAGGTGATGATGGTACCGGTGTCCGAAGCCTCGCCCACCACCTCGACAGGCCCGAGGGGCTTGCCTTTCGCATAATGCTGCTCGAACACCTTGCCCTCGCGGTGCACCTCGGCGACTAGCGAATCGGACAGGGCGTTGACGCAGGACACGCCCACGCCGTGCAGACCGCCGGACACCTTGTAGCTGTTCTTGTCGAACTTGCCGCCGGCGTGCAGCACGGTGAGCACGACTTCAAGTGCCGAGCGGTTCTCCTTCTCGTGCAGGCCGGTCGGAATGCCGCGGCCGTTGTCACGCACGCGGATGGAGTTGCCCTCCAGGATATGGACGTCGATCGAGTCGCAAAAACCGGCCATCGCCTCGTCGATACAGTTGTCCACCACTTCATATACCAGGTGGTGCAGGCCGCGTTCGGCGATATCACCGATATACATCGAGGGGCGCTTGCGCACCGCCTCGAGACCTTCGAGCACCTGGATACTGTTTGCGGAATACTGTTCTTCCGCGAGTTTCATATCTTCCTTCTCTACCATTATCTGTCGTTAAATCAATAAATCTTGCAAATTTACAAAAAATATCGGTATTTCCTTACAGTTTCACGCTGAGCCCCACGGTAAAACGGGGTCCCCGTTCGATGTAGCCCGGCAGGCGCTCGATGTCCATCCCGAGGAGGTTGCCGCCCTCGGCCCAGAAGCCCAAGCGACGGTTCAGGCGGTACTCGCCGGTCAGGCCGAAATCCGCATAACCCGGCACCGGATCCATACCGGCGGCCAGCCCCCGGCGGCTCGTGGCCGCCTCCACGAAGGCGCCCACATAGACGCGGCGCTGCCAATTGTAGCTGCCCCGCACATCCGCCGTGAAGGCGGGCGGGGCCAGGGCAAACTGCTCGGGGGCCATCAGGTAGGCATAGCCCAGAGCGCCGTCCACCTGCACCCGCTCATCGGACCAGGCGAACTTGCCCTTGGCATAGATGGTCTGGAAATCGACCAGGGACACGGCGCTGAAGTACGACAGCGGCAAACTGGCATAGGAGGCGTAGCCCGCCTCGAGGCCGTACTGCAGGCGGGAACGCCAATGGCCGTCCAGGCCGATGCGGGCCCGGATTTTCTCCCGAGACAGGAAGGCGCCCTCACCCGGATGGTAGGAGAAATGATTGACCTGCTTGGTGTCATAGCGGCCCTGCAGGGACTGCCCGCCGCTGACCGCGGCGAACAGGGTCAGATCCTGGTCGAGCAGGTCCAGGCTGGCCGTCACAGCCGGCGAAACGGTGAACTTCCCCCCGTCTCCGCACTCGCCATAGTCCAGGCGGGCGCCGGCATCCAGGTGGACCGGTCCGAGCAGAAAATCGACGTGCGGACGCAAGGCCACCAGGTTGGCGGTGAATTTACGCGGGCTGGAGGCGGCCTCCTTGATCATGTCCATCTCGAAGAAGGCGTCGAGCAGGATGCGGTATTTGGAGTCGAGCACCGGACCGCCGCTCACGCCCAGGCCCAGGGCATGTTCACCCAGGGCGGGGCGGTTCAGGACCGGCTCGTAACGCTCATCGGCATAGCGGTAGCGCAGGGACACATCATAGAACAGGTAGTCGCCGGGGCGCTCCCGCGACTGGACGCGGGTACTCACCGAAGCCGCATTCAGACCGGACTTGAAGAACGGCGTCTGAATATCCTCGCCGGCATAGATGCCCTCGTAACCCAATTGCCAGGACAGGCGGACGGCCGGCATCAGGTACTGCCCGCCCAGTCCGGCGCGGCCCCACAGGTCGTGTCCGGCGAAAGGGTCGCCGGACTTGTCGCGGCGGTAGGGCCCGAGATAACCGCCCGCGTCGGCGAAGACGCCCAGCGTGAGGTCTTCGCGGCGGAGTGCCTGCCAGGCAAGCTCCAGCTGCGGGTGAATGGTATAGCCGGCGCCGGCCCGCAGGTAGAAGTCGGAACCGTCGTAGGTCCGCTTCTCGGGCGTGACGAGGATCTGGTACGGAGAGAATTCGTATGATCCCTTGTAGGGGGTATCGAAGACCGAATAATCGAAATTGTAGTCGAAGCGGTACAGCGTGTCGGGGATCTGCATCGTGGCTCCCTGTTTCTGGAAGTCCGCGAAACGGGTCACGTAGTCGTTGGTCACCTGGACCGACTGGTTGATATTCTGGGCGGAAAGCGGGGCGAGGAGCGCCAGGGCGGCCGCTGCGGTCAAAAAGATCTTTCTCATACGCTTACTCTTGCATTAAGGTGGCGAGACGCTCGAGTCTCATCTTGACATTGCCGGCCACGTCGTCCGCGCCGTTCTCCGGCTCATAGCCGTCGCGGACACTCTCAAAGGTGGCCTTGGCCTGGGCATACTGCCCGCGTTCGGCGAAGGCGTCGCCCAAGACGATGTAGGCGCGCGCCAGCCAGTAGGACTGGCCGCCCGCTTTCTGTGCGAAGCCATAGACTTCGTCGTCCACCTGGTCGAACTTGCCCGTGTCGTACAGGTCCTGGATCACCATATACTTGGATTCGGCGCCCGTCGCCGTGGAGGGATCGGCGCTGAGCTGCTTGAACAGCTTCATCGCATCCTCCCGGCGGGAAGTGGCGAGGCTCGCCTTGGCCTTGGTGAAGAGCGTTTCCTGCTTCACCTCGTCGGACAGGGTTTTCTCATCCGCGAGCGCATCCGCGGCGGCGATGGCCGCCTCGTAATCCTTGCAGCGGTAGGCGGAGCGCATCATACCCAGACGGGCGGTCTGCTTGTTGACATCCATCTTGGCGGAGCCGAGCAGATTCCGGTAGCCCTGGTAGGCATCCTGATAACGCTCCAGACCGTAGGATAGGTCGGCATAGCGGAGTGCGGACAGTTCCGCGAAGGAGTATTCGGAATCCGTGGAAGCCGCCTTTTCGTAGTATTCGACTGCTTTCTCTTTCTCGCCGATGGCATTGTAGGATTCGGCCAGGTAGAACTCGGCCTGCTGGCGGTCGGCGGCCCCGGGATAATCCTCCAGGTACTTGCGGAGGGTCGGAATGGCCTGCGTGTAGTTGCCGGCCAGGTAGAGCTGCTCGGCGGTATTGAAATACATCTTCTCCCGGTCGGAGTCGCTGCGGCCCTGGGCCAGGGAGTTCTGCTCCACATACTCGAGGAACTTCTCCGGCTGGCGGCGGGTCTGGTAGATGGACTCGATCGCGAGCATCGCCTCCTCGGCATATTCGCTCTGCGGCATCAGGGAGACGACTTTCTTGTAATTGTCCAGCGCCTCGTCGTAGCGGGAGAGATTGCGGTTGACCATGCCCAGGCCGATCAGCGAGCGGGCCACATAGGTATTGTCCTTGGTGTTCTCACGCAGGCGGGTAAAGGTGCGGATGGCGTCGTTGTTGTTACCCAGGTCCATCTGGGCGCGGCCGAGCTCGTAGGTCGCCTCGTCATAGAGCGGCGCCTCCGGAGAGGCATCCTCGACGTGCAGCAAGGTGGAGACCTTGCGCCGCCTGTCGCCCGTCAGGCCGTAGGCCAGGGCCTGCTGGAAATAGGGGTAGATGTCATCGGCGGCGTAGAACTCCGTGAGCACCTTCTGGTAAGAAGTGATGGCGGAGCGGTAGTCCCGGCGGCCGAAATCGCAATCCGCGCGGCGGTTCATCGCATCCTCGCGGTACAGCTCCCCGCCCGATTCGAGGTAGGTGTCGAACCAGCGTGCGGCGGAGGTGTAGTCCCCCTCCTTGAAATAGCTGTAGCCGATGCTGTAGGGCAGCAGCCTGCCTTCATCGGTGCCATACAGGGCGGAAGCGTTGTACAGTTCGGTGAACGTCCGTTCGGCTTCGACGAAATTGCCGGCGCGGTAGTTGGACTCGGCCATCCAGTAGCGGGCGAGTTGGTTGAAGCGGTCCGTCCGGGGCACATAGTAGGCCGTGGCGCGGAAATACGGGACCGCGTCGCGGTAGGATCCGCTGGAGAAGAGCTGCTCGCCGCGCAGGAAGTTGGCCTTGGTGTAATTGCTGCGCATATCGGGCGTCAGCTCCTCGATATTGTCGTAGGCCTCCACGGCGGCGGCATAGTCGCGGTCCACGAGGGCCGCCAGGGCCATATAGCCGTATATCTGGTCGCCGCGCGCCTTGGTGGACCAGCGGTCGATGTAGCGGGCGAAGCCGGAGGTGTCCTTGTTGAGGTCGAAGGCCAGTTTGGCGTAATTGAAGGCGGCATCCTCGGTGATGGCCGGATCGAAGTCCACCCGCGAGGCGTCGTAGAAGGCCCCCATCGCGGAGACCTGGTCGTGGGTCCGGAGGTAGGCGTTGGCCAGGTGGTAATTGGCCACCTGCCCCAGGGAGTCGGAGCGGTCGGTCATCTTGTTGAAGTTCTCGATGGCCCCGGCGTAATCATCCACCGAATAGAGCACCGAAGCGGCGTAGAAATAATCCTTGCGGTTCATCTCTTCGCGGGAGAGGTCCTCATAGTACTCGCGGGCCTTTTCCTTGTCCCCCTTGACCAGGTAGGACTCGGAGATGATGCGGGCCAGGCGGTCCCGGCGTTCGGCGGGGACTCCGTCGTAGATCCGCACGCCCTCCCGGATGACGAAATCGTAGTTCTTCTGGTTGAACTCGCAATCCACGATATAGAAATCGGTCAGTTCCTGGAAACGGGGATCGGCCGATGCCTTCCAGAAATTAGCCTCCGCCTCGGCGAACTGCTTGTTCTCGTAGAGCATCACCCCCGTGAAATAGCGGGCGGGGGCGGTGAACTCCGACTGCGGGAGGGACTCCTGCAGGGTGAAGAACTGCGAGGCTTCGGCATAACGGCCCAGCGCAAAGGCGGAATAGCCGCACTTGAAGACATATTCGGCGAGGTCCTTCTCCGAGAGATTATCCGAGGAGACGAAGGAGAACTCCGTGGCGGCCTGCTGGTATTTCCCGTCATCGAACTGGATGCGGCCGTTCTCGAAATGCAAGGCGCTGCTCAGGCTGGAGGACGGATACTTCAGGCGGTAAGCCGAAAGCTGTTCGGAGTAATCTGCCGAACGCAGCTTGAGGGCGCACAGCACCGCATAACCGTCACACAACGGATCCCCCGACATTTCCGAGAAGAGGTCCCGTGCCTGGTCGTACATCCCGCTGTCGTAGAGGCGGAGCGCCTCCCGGAAGGAGCGGGAGCGTCCGGCCGGCTGCGCCAGCAGGCCCGTTGCAAAGATCGTGACCGAAAGCAGGGCGGTCACCAGTGTTTTTACGCTCATAATTATTCTGTTTCCAATTTGACAAATTTACTCATTTTTGCGCTATATTTGCAGTGTGCATCCAATAAATTTTCACCCGAATATGGAAGAAAACAGCACCCCGCTCATCTCCTTCTCCGGCGCCGACATCCTGAACGGCGAAAGCATTGTCGTCTATAGCCTCGATCTGCAGGTTTTCCCCGGCCAGGTGGTCTATATCGTCGGCAAAGTCGGCAGCGGCAAGACCTCCATTTTCCGCACGATCACGGCCGAAAATCCGCTGGGAAAAGGCTCCGGGCAGGTCTGCGGCTATGATCTGAAAGCATTGCGCGCAAAAGATGTGCCGATGCTGCGGCGGCGGATCGGCGTGGTGTTCCAGGACTTCCAGCTGCTGATGGACCGCAATGTGGAGGACAATCTCTCCTTCGTGCTCAAGGCCACGGGCTGGAAGGACCAGAGCGCCATCGCGAACCGCATCAACGAGGTGCTGGACGCCGTGGGGATGCACACCAAGGCCCACAAGATGCCCCACCAGCTCTCCGGCGGGGAGCAGCAGCGCATCGCCATCGCGCGCGCCATCCTCAACAGTCCCGAGGTGATCCTCGCCGACGAGCCCACCGGCAACCTCGACGAAGAGACGGCCGAGGGAATCCTCCAGCTGCTGCAGCAGATCAACCGGGAGAAGGGTACGGCCATCGTGATGGTCACGCACAATCGCAGCATCTGCACCCGCTATCCGGGCCGCATCTTCGAGACCCGCGACGAGACCTGCCGCGAAATCACGCCATGACCCTGAAGCAGCGATACGAGGGGATCCTGGGTTATTTCCGGGACAACGTCCCCGTGGCGGAGTCCGAACTGCATTTCGACTCCCCCTGGCAGCTGCTCGTGGCGACGATGCTCTCCGCCCAGTGCACCGACAAACGGGTCAATCTCACCACTCCCGCCCTTTTCGCGGCCTACCCCGCCCCGCAGGATCTTGCCCAGGCGTCCTTCGAAGATGTCCTGGCCCTGATCCGGTCCATCTCCTACCCCAACAGCAAAGCCCGCCACCTGATCGGGGCGGCCGGGAAAATCGTCTCGGAGTTCGGCGGGCAGGTCCCCTCGGACATCGATGCCCTGATGAGCCTGCCGGGCGTGGGCCGCAAGACGGCCAACGTCGTCGCGTCCATCACCTGGCGGGAGCCCGTCATCGCCGTGGACACACACGTCTTCCGCGTCTCCCGGCGGCTGGGCCTTTCCCGCGGGACGACACCCCGCGCCGTCGAACTCGATCTGGAGAAGCACATCCCGGAGGAACTCCGGCCCATCGCCCACCACTGGCTGATCCTGCACGGCCGCTACACCTGCACCGCCCAGAAACCAAAATGCGCGAGCTGTCCGCTCGCGCACTGGTGCAAAGATTTCGCTTCGCGATAATCCCTATTTCTTGAACAGGCCGCCCAGGATAGCGGTGGCTGCGCCCAGGATGCCGGCGCCGGCGCTCTGCTGACGCTGTCCGCCGCCGGTGAGGGTCAGGATGATGTCGTTGAGGTCGACATCCCCGTCGCCGTCGCGGTCCCGGATAATGTTGGACAGGCCGCCCATCACCTTCGGGATGAGGCCGGTCAGAACGGAACCGAGGGCTGTGCCGATGCCGAGTTTTTTCAAGACGTCGTTGTTGAAAATATTGCCGGCAAGGGCCGTGACCGGGCTGGCCGCAGCCTGGGTCTTGCCGGTGAGCAGATTCTTGATGAGATCCACGCCGCCCGGCTTGGTGGCAGTCTGGGTGAGGGAGCCGAGGATGGAGGAAGACAGGCCGCCGAGGACCTGATTCTGAATGTCCGAAGGAATCTGGACACCGCCTGCAACAGATTTCACCTGCTGCATGATGAGATCGCTGATAGATGCCATAGTGTTATTTTTAAAAAGGTTTATTGACAAAACTGTTTGCGCAGGGCAGCAATCTTCTCGTCTGCATCCCGGCCCTTGGCGCCGAAGTAGAACTTGATCTTGGGCTCGGTGCCGGACGGACGCACGGACACGACGTCACCCGCCTCGTCAAAGTACTGCAGGACGTTGGAGGACGGCTGGCCGGTCAGTTCGGGCTGGAGATAGTCCACGACCCGGGTGACCGGAGAACCGGCCAGTTCTGCGGGCGGATTGGTGCGCAGGTCCACCATCATCTGCTGGATCTCCCGGGCGCCGGCGATGCCCTTGCGGACCACGGACACGAGACCTTCCTTCCGGTAGCCGTATTCGCGGTAGATGCGCTGCATCAGCTGGTAGAGCGACAAGCCCTGCTCGGCGGCCCAGGCGGCACATTCGGCGACCATCATCGCGCTTACCTGCGCATCCTTGTCGCGGACGAATTCGCCGACGTTGAAGCCATAGCTCTCCTCGCCGCCGCAGATGAATTCGCCGCCCTCGGCCTCGTTGCGCTTGACCACTTCGGCGATATATTTGAAACCGGTCAGGACATTGTACACCGGGACGTTGAAACTCCTGCAGATGTCGGTGATGAGCTCGGTGGTCACGATGGTCTTGACCACGTATTTGCCCTCCCCGAGCTTGTGGAGATCATTCCAGCGGTTGAGGATATAGTAGGTCAGCATCGCGGCGGTCTGATTGCCGTTGAACAGGATCATCTTGCCGTCGTTGTCGCGCACGGCGATGCCCAGGCGGTCGGCGTCGGGGTCGGAGCCCATCACCAGGTCGGCTCCCGTCTCATCGGCGCGGTCGATGGCCATCTTGAGGGCGGCCGGCTCTTCGGGGTTCGGGGAGACGACTGTCGGGAAGTCGCCGTCGGAGACATCCTGGTCGGGGACGTTGATAATATTCTTGAATCCCTTGCGCCGGAGCAGTTCGGGAATCAGGCGCACGCCGCAACCGTGAAGCGGGGTGTAGACGATCTTCAGGTCGCCGTGCTTCTGGCAGAGGTCGGGGCTGAGGCTGAGTGAAAGCAGGTCGCGCAGATAGCATTCGTCCACGTCGGTACCCATCGCCTCGATGCCGCCGCAGCGCAGGCCGGCCTCGAACTTGACCATCGAGGGATCCGTGATCTTGGCCACTTCGGCCACGATCTCCTTGTCCACCGGAGAGGTCACCTGCCCGCCGTCGGACCAGCTGACCTTGTAGCCATTGTATTCCTTGGGGTTGTGCGAGGCGGTGATCATCACGCCGGCCACGGCGCCTTTCAGGCGGACGGCGTAGCTCATCTCGGGCGTCGGGCGGATGTTGTCGAAGATATAGACGTGGATGCCGTTGGCGGACAGGACGTCGGCCGTGATGCGGGCGAACTCCTTGCTGTTGTTGCGGGAATCATACGAGATGCAGACCTTGGGGTCGTCCCCATCGTAATGAGAAAGAATGTAGTTCGCCAGGCCTTGGGTGGCCATGCCTACCGTGTAGCGGTTCATCCGGTTGGTGCCCACGCCCATGATGCCGCGCAGGCCGCCGGTACCGAATTCGAGGTTCTTGTAGAAGGCGTCTTCGAATCCGGCGGGATCGTTGTTGCGGAGTTGGATGATCTTGACTTTGGTCTCCGGATCGAAATCTCCCTCAAGCCATTGCTGGGCTTTCAGTTCGTATTCTTTCATAATTGGCTATTGTTTGTTGTGAAAATCACGGTCAATTCCTTCAAATATAAGAAAAAAACGGAGAAAGTGTTACTTTTGTCCTGATGAAACGGAGTTTTGCGGATATTTTGCAAGGTCTGGACGGGGATCGGGCGCGGAAAGTGGCCGGGAAACTGCCCGAATGGGCGGCCGCCGGCGCGGAAATCCCTTCCGCCCTCTCCCTCGAGCAATGCTCCTCCACCGCCACCGCCCGCTATAAAATCAGCATCGTCGGTTCCGCGTCACGCCGTATCCTCGATATTACCGGAGGTCTGGGCGTCGACTCGTGGGCGTTCAGCCAGGTGGCGGAGCAGGTGGTGTATTATGAGCGGGATGCGGCGCTGGCGGAGGCGGCCGGGCGGAATTTCGCACGGCTCGGCGCCGGCAACATCGAAGTCCGCTGCGAGACCGTCACGGCGGAAACGGAGCTCCCCGAGGCCGATCTGATCTACGCCGACCCCGCCCGCCGCGACGCCGCCGGCCGCAAAGTCTTCCTGCTTGAAGACTGCTCCCCCGACATCCTCACCCTGCTTCCCCGGATGCTCCGCAAGGCCCCGCTGGTCCTGCTCAAACTCTCCCCCATGGCCGACCTGACCATGCTCCAAGAGCGCCTCGGGGCACCCCTGCGGCAGATTCACATCGTGGAACTGGACGGCGAGGTCAAAGAATTGCTCTGCCTGCTCTCCGGGACCGGAGAAGCGTCCCCCGCAGACCCGGAAATCGTCCTCGCTTCGCTGCGGCAAGGCCCCTGCGAAATCCTCCGCTTCCACCCGGATGAAGAACGGAAGGCGGAGGCCGTATACGCCCCCGGACTGCATCCGGGCGAGCTGCTGCTCGAGCCCTGCGCGGCCCTGCTCAAAGCCGGAGCGTTCCGCCTGAGCTGCGAGCGCTGGGGCCTGCGCAAACTCGCGCCGTCGACCCATCTCTATACGGGGACCCGGACTCCGTGGTTCAAGGCCTGGCGCATCCGGGAGATCCTCCCCTTCGGGACGGCCTCCTTCAAAAGCCTCAGACAGAGCTGCCCCCGCGCAGAGATCACCGCCCGCAACCTGCCGGTCGGCAGCGAGGCGTTGCGCAAAAAAATGGGCATCTCCCCGGGAGGAGACGCCCATATCTTCGCCTGCAGGCTCAGCGACGGCAGCGCCGTACTGCTGGTCTGCAGCCGGGAAGCCTAGTCAAGCAGCCACTTCTTCCAGAAAATCGCCTCCGCAGCAGCATCGTGGTCGTGCTGCTTGCCGCGGTAGCCGTGCATGCCGTCGGGATAGATGCGGAGTTCGAACTGGTAGCCGGCCTGTTCGAGGGCGTCGACCAGTTGCAGGGTATTCTGGAAGTGGACATTATCGTCACCCGTGCCGTGGGTCAGGCACAGCGCACCCGGCAGCGGCTTGGGGCCGTCACCTTCGAATACCTTCGGGACCCAGGTCAGCACAGAGGCCTCGGCATATCCGTCGGGATTGGCCTGCGGCGTATCCATGAAACGCTCGGTGTAATGCGAATCATACAGGTACCAGTTGTACACACCGCCTCCGGCGATGCCGCAGCGGAAGTACTGCGGGAAGCGGAGCACCAGCATCGCAGTGGTCGTGCCGCCGAAGGAGAAGCCGTTCACGCCGATCCGGGAGCCATCCACGTACGGGAGGGCCTGGAGCCATTTCGCCCAGGCCACGTAATCCTGCAGCTCGATGACCGTCATCCGGCGGAAGGCCTGATCCATGCCGCGGCGGCCATTCTCGCCCGAAGAGCGCGGATCCACCGCGATGTGGATCACGCCATTGTCGAAGCACCAGCGGTCCCCGCCGCCCCCGCTGTCGCGGACATAGGGCGTGCCGGGGCCGCCGTAGACCAGCATGATGACGGGATACTTCTTGGACGGATCGAAATCCCGGGGCAGGGTCATCGCGCCGTAGAGGTCGAAGCCGTCATTCTCGATATGGATGATCTGCGGGGCCGGGGCGGGGCCGGCGGGCCGTGCGGGGCCGCCGGCAGGCACGGGCCGGCCGGCCGGCGCACCCATCCGGGCCATCCGCTCGTCCTGCACCTCCTTGACCTCATATTTGTCCGTGCGTCCCTCGATGCTCTTCATCGGAGAAGCACTGCTGGCGAGAGAGGCCCGGAAGGTCTTGCCGTCCTCGGCGATCCGCACGCCGGCGGCATTCAGTTCCGGATCCGTCAGGGCCGTGATGCGGCCCTTCTTGTCCAGGCGGTACAGTGTCACGTGCAGGCGGTTGTCCCGCTTGGCCGTGAACCACACGTCGCCCTTCTTCTCATCCACTTTCAGCAGGTTGATGTCCCAGTTCGGCCCTTCGGTCAGGCGCTTCAGGGTGCCGTCGTAGCCCAGGAAATAGATCTGCTCCCAGCCCGTCTCGAAATTGCGCGCCATATAGAGACCTTTTTCGGTGAAGATCATTCCCGAGATCCATTCCACCCAGGTCGGATACTCCTCGTGATAGACGTGCCGGCGGGAACCGTCCGTCACGCTCACGGCATACAGATCCAGGGTGTTCTGCCGGCGCGGTTCGCGCGAGATGTAGATTTCGCGGGAATCAGCCCCCCAGAACGGGGTGCCGAAATACTGCTCCGGCGTGTCCTCGAAGTCCGCCCAGACCGGGCTGGCGCCCGGACGCGCCTCGATGATACCGATGCGCACGGAAGGGTTGGCCTCACCGGCCTTGGGATAACGGGTCTGGTTCAAGGTTCCATCCTGCCCAAAGGGCGAATAAATGGGGAACATCGGCACGGAACTGTTGTCGAAGCGGTAGAAGCCGAGCCGTTTGGAGTCCGGGCTCCACCAGAAGGCCTTGTAGCGGGAACCGCGGCCGAAAATCTCCTCGTAGTACACCCAGGAAGCATAGCCGTTGAGGATCAGTTCCGAGCCGTCGAAAGTCAGGCGGAACTCGCTCTTGTCGGACAGCACCCTCACCCAGAGGTCGTTGTCCCGGGTGAACGCTTCCATCGTCCCGTCCGGGGACGGGGTCACGTTGCGGTCCTCCGCCCGGGCGGAAAGCAGCGCCAGGCAGCAGAGAATCAGTACGGAAATAAATCTTTTCATACGAAAAACCGATTATTGAAATTAACTAGATATACTTTCCGGACGGCGCGGGTCAGCGCCGTATACAGCCATTTGAGGTCATCCAGACTCTGTTCATCCTGCCAGAAGGGGCAGTCGATGAACACGCAGTCCCACTGCCCGCCCTGCGACTTGTGGCAGGTGATCGCCTCGGCGTATTTGAGCTGGAGGGCGTTGAAATAGTGGTCCTCACGGACCGCTTCCCAGATTTTCTTCTTGGTCCCGCGGTCGGCATAGTCCGCCGACACGCCCTGATAAAGCGCATTCTGCTGCTCATAGGTCAGCGAAGCCGCCTCGGACTCGAGCGTATCCAGACAGACCTTGGCCTTGATCTCCACGTCGTCATAGTCCGGGAAGAGCAGGGTCGCATCCGCGAAATGAAGGCCGTAACGCTCTTCGAAACGGCCGATTCGGACCAGTTTGGCGATGTCCCCGTTGGCGATGTAATCCATCCCCGGGACATCCTCGACGAACTGGTAGCAGTTCTTGACGATCATCAGCTTATCGTCGCGAACCAGGCGCTCTTCCTTAAACTGGACCGTCGCCCGCACCCCGAGGTTGTAGCGGATCGCGCGTTTGTTGGAGCGGCACAGGATCACGGTGCCGTCCTCACCATAGCGGGAATAGGCATCGGAGAGGGTCTCGATCAGTTCTCCCCCGCCGATGCGCTCGATGTCATCCGCGTCCCGCAGGTCCAGCCGCAGATCCGGGAAGGTACTGTCGGGCGTGCTGCCGGAGATCAGTTCGCGCAGCAGGGTGGCGTTGCGCAGGATGCCGGATTCGGCGGCCTGGCGCACCACCGAGGTCAGGGTGCTGTAGCGCACCCCGCCGAAACCGTCCATGAAATCTTTCGACAGGGCGGGCGACGCATCCAGTCCCACCGGCGGGAGCTGCGCGGCGTCGCCGACGAGGATGAGCCGGCAGTCCAGCCCGTTGCGGACGAAGGACACCAGGTCTTCCAGCAGGTTGCCAGTTCCGAAAGCTGCGGAGCCCTGGCCCTGGAGCGAGTCGATGCCGATCAAGGAGACCTCGTCCACGACGAACAGGGTGCCCTTGGCCTTGTTGGGCGAAAGGGTGAACTGTCCGAAGCCGTCGCTGCCCACGGACTTCTGGCGGTAAATATGCTTGTGGATGGTGAAGGCGGGACGGCGGGCGAATCCGGAAAGGACCTTGGCCGCCCGCCCGGTGGGGGCCAGCAGCACGGAAGGCGTCCCGACATCCTTGAGTGCGGCGATCACCGCCGCGATGGCACTCGTCTTGCCCGTGCCGGCATAGCCGTTCACCACGAGGATATCGGCATCGTCGCAGGTTACGAAAGAGGCCACCTCGCGGAAAAGGCGCGCCTGGCAGGGCGTAGGCTCCGCCTTGAAGCGTCCGAGGAAACGCTGCTCCAGGAAACCCGCCCGATCCATCATTCCCGGGTGCGTTTGTCGAAGATCATCGCCACGACGGCCAGCACAGGATAGATTTCGATGCGGCCGAGGAACATATCGACGGTGAAAATCAGCTTACCCAGCATCGGGACGCTGTTGAAAGAGCCCATCGTACCCAGCGCACCATACGCCGGACCCACATTGCCGAGGCTTGTCACGGAAGCGATGAAGCTGTTCTGGTGATCCACGCCGACGAAGAGGCTCAGCGCAATGGAGACCGCCAGCAGCAAGCCGTACATCGTCAGGTAGAGCAGATGCGGAGACACCTCCTCCTCCCGCAGGATGCGCTTACCGAGGCGGATCTCATTGATCGAGGAAGGGTGCAGGATGCGGTTGACCCGGCGTCCGATCGACTTGAAAAGCAGCAGGATGCGGTCCACCTTGACACCGCCGGAGGTCGATCCGGCGCTGCCGCACATCACGGCCGAGAACATCAGCACCATCACGATCCAGAGGGGCCACTGGGCGTTGTCCAGGATGGCGAAACCGGAGGTAGACGTGACGCAGAGCGTCTCGAAGAAGCCGTTCCAGACCGCGTTCCGCCAGGTCGGGCAGATCCCGTTGCCCTTCAGGCCGGCTCCCACGATCAGGGCTACGACCACGATCGAGGCCGTGTAGAACTTGACCACGGGATTGTTGAAAGGCTTGTTGCTGCGGGTCACGAAGGCAAGGTAAATCAGTCCGAAATGGATGGAAGACAAGTACATGAATACCATCGTGATCCCCTCGATCCAGCGCGAATCGAAGGCGGCGATCGAGGCGTTGCGCGAGCTGAATCCGCCGGTCGCACTCACGCTCATCGCGTGGCAGACGGCGTCGAAGAAAGGCATCCCGGCCAGCAGGTAGCAGGCCAGCGAAAGCACCAGCAGCGCCAGGTAGACATAGGCGAAGATATAGACGGTCTTGTTGGTCCGGGCCGAGAAGCCGCCGCGTGACAGGGAGGTCAGCTCCATGTTGGTCAGGCGCATCTTCATCTGGTTGGAGCCCGGGATGAGCAGCAGCAGGAACACGACGACTCCCAAACCGCCGATGAAGTGCGTGGAGGCCCGCCAGAAAAGCAGGCTCCTGGGCAGGCCCTCGACATTGTCCAGGATGGTGGCGCCGGTGGTGGTGAAGCCGCTCACGGACTCGAACCAGGCATTCTGCAAAGTGAAGGGTCCGCCCCAGAGGGCATAGGGCAACATCCCGAAGATGAACGACAGCAGCCAGGACAGGAAGATGATCACGTAGCCCTCTTTCAAGGTGATGGCGTGCGTTTCCCGGACGAAGATGAAGGGGAAGATCCCCACGATGAAGGTGATCAGGAAGGAGATCGAGAGCGCCGCCAGCGCAGAATCGTGTCCGTTGATCAAGGACACGAAAACCGACAGCATCATGAAGAGTGCGCTGACGAGGAGGGCGTAGCCGATATTCCTGCTGATGACCTTCCAGTTCATTTCTTGCTCATGGTCTTGATCCGGCTGCGGAACTGGCGGTTCTCGTTTGCCAGTTCGGTAATGCCGTCGTTGAGCCGGGCCAGCTCGTCATCGCCCTCGAACTTGACGGTGTATTTCTTGTCCTGGGAGCGATAGGCATCCAGGCCCTCCAACATCTTGTAGAGCGGATTGACATACAGGGCCAGCAGGAACAAAAGGAGCATCAGGACCAGCAGCAGGCCCACGCCCACCGCCACGATGCCCGGAATGATACTCCGGTAGAAACCGCGTTCGAAGGTCGCGGAATTCTTCTCCAGATCGAGGTAGATGGCGCGGGAGAGGAGGTCCAGGTCGTTCCGCAGGCGGTCGTAGCGCGGTTGCAGGCGCTCGAAATACCAGGAGCGGGTGTCGATGAAATCCGACTGGAGCACATCCTCAAGCTCGAGCGAGGTGAGCATATACGCCGAATAAGAATACATCACCGAATCAGCCAGCGGCCGCACCTGGTTGGAAGCCACGCTCATACGCAGCGAATCACAGTGGGATTTGAAATAGCCGTCGTCGAATTCCGGCACCCGCACGGAGGATTCGTCCCCGATCACTTCGAGGATCTGGAGATTGTAGGTATTGCTCATATCGGCCAGGCGGGCCGCCACGTTGATGCTGCTGATATCGTCCGCTATCAGATCCGAGACATAGTTGCTCATACTGGTGTACTCCAGCACCGAGATCACGGAGGAAACCAGCAGGATCGCCGCAATCGCAGAGAGGCTCAAAATGAGCTTTGCACGCATCGAAAGACGTACGGACCGGGCTTTTTTGAGAGTTTTTCGGATCGACATTATTAAATTTCTTCAAGAATAATGACAAATATACAATTTTTTTGTATATTTTTGCATCGCTGCCTATCCGTACCAATTATGACCACATCCTTCCTCAACGACTCTACGGGCAAAAGCGCGACAGTCAAACGGGAGATTCTCCGGCTCTGCATCGCGCACAACAACTACAGCATCGCCGACTTCAGCCGCGCGTTGGGCATCAGTGTACCCACCATCACCAAATTCATCAGCGAACTCATCGACGAGAACTTCATCAAGGATGAAGGCAAGGTCGGCACCTCCGGCGGCCGCCGCCCCAGCGTGTACGGACTCAACCCGGATGCAGGCTATTTCGTGGGCGTGGACGTGGCGCGGCATCATTTCCATATCGCCATCAGCGATTTCAAGGGCGAGGTCATCTCCTACATCCAGGATATCGAGTTCGTGCTGGAGGCCAACGAGAACTCGTTCCGCACGATGTGCCGGATGGTGATGGACCAGGTCATCGCAGCCGGCATCCCCTGGATCAAGGTCCTGGGCGTGGGCGTCAGCCTCTCCGGCCGCGTGAATCCCGAGAAAGGCTACAGCCTGACCTATTTCGTCAGCGACGACATCCCCCTCAAGAGCATCTTCCAGAAGGAATTCAACGTCCGGGTCAGCATCGAGAACGACTCCCGGGCGATGGCCTTCGGCGAATATATGTTCCTCGGCAAGAAGGCCGACCCCAACATGATCTTCATCAACGTCAGCTGGGGACTCGGAATGGGCATCATCATGGACGGACGGCTCTATTACGGCAAATCCGGCTACTCCGGCGAACTCGGGCATTTCCCTGTGCTGAACAACGATGTCATCTGTCGCTGCGGCAAGGTCGGCTGCCTGGAGACGGGCGCCTCGGGTTCCGCCCTGCACCGGATGATCATCGATAAGCTGGGCAAGGGCCATGCCTCTTCGATGTCCGCCACCTACAACAAGAAGGGCGACGTGGAGCTGGACGAAATCCTGCGCGCCGTCGAGGAAGGCGACGTGCTCGCCATCGATGCCATCGGCAAGATCGGCGATACGCTCGGGCGCGGCATCTCCGGTGTGCTGAACGTGTTCAACCCCGGTCTCGTGGTGATCGGCGGACGGCTGATCGTCGGCAAGGACTATCTCCTGCTCCCCATCAAGACCGCGGTCAACCGGCTGTCCCTGTCCCGCGTGTCCCAGGACACCTCCATCGTGCTCTCCCAGCTGGGCCGCAGGGCCGCATCCGTAGGCGACTGCCTGCTTTCCCGCGCCCAGGTGCTCGGCCTGATGTAAGCCTATGCCCAGTTATCTGCAGATCGAGAACATCTCCAAGTCCTACGGGCCGAAGGTGCTCTTCGAGAAGATTGGCTTCAACATCAACGAAGGCGACAAGATCGCCCTGATCGCCCCCAACGGCACCGGCAAGACCTCCCTGCTCCGCATCCTGGCGGGCGAGGACAGTTCCGACTCGGGCGGCCGCATCCTGTTCCTCAAAGACATCCGCATCGCTTTCCTGCAGCAGGAATACGACTACGACCCCGCCCTGAGCATCGAGGAGCAGGTCCTGCGCCACAGCGCCCCGCAGACGGCCCGGTGGCACGAGGAGGGGTTGCGCGACTACCGCCAGCGCCTCCGCGAACTGCTCAGTTCATTCCGCCTGGGCGATCCGTTCAAGCCGATGTCCTCCCTGTCCGGGGGCGAGGTCAAGCGGGTGGCGCTCAGCGAACTGCTCGCCCTGCAAGCCGACTTCCTCATCCTCGACGAGCCCACCAACCACCTCGACATCGAAGCCATCGAATTCCTGGAGAGCTATCTGCGGCGCAGCCGCTGCACCCTGCTGATGGTCACCCACGACCGCTACTTCCTCGACCGCGTCTGCAATACCGTGATGGAACTGGACCACGGTGCCATCTATACCTACAAGGGCAACTACCAGAACTACCTGGAGAAACGCCAGGAGCGCATCGCCCTCTACAACGCCGAGACCGACAAGGTCCGCAACCTGCTGCGGCGCGAACTCGAGTGGATCCACGCCACGCCCTGCGCCCGCAGCGGCAAGGCCAAGTACCGCATCGACGCCTTCCACGAACTCTCGGACCGGGCGGCGCAAGTGTACCGCACGCAGCAGGTCAGCCTCGAGGGCGTGGGAGCCGCCTCGCGCCTCGGGAGCAAGATCATCAACTGCAAGGATGTCTGCTACGACTGGGAGGGCATCCCGATGCTGCGGGATTTCAGTTACAATTTCCAGCGTTTCGACAAAGTGGGCATCGTGGGACGCAACGGGGTCGGGAAGACCACTTTCCTGGATCTGCTGACCGGGGCCGTCCGGCCCGACAGCGGACAGATCGACCGGGGCGAAACCCTCAAGATCGGCTATTATCGCCAGCAGGGGATGGATTTCCGGCCCGGTGAGACGGTGCTCGACATCGTCCCGGACACGCGCCTGCTGGGGCGCTTCCTTTTCCCGCACGATATGCTTTCCACGCGGGTGGAGCGGCTCTCCGGCGGAGAGAAGCGGCGGCTCTATCTGCTGACCATCCTGCTGCAGGAGCCCAATCTGCTGATTCTCGACGAGCCGACCAACGATCTGGACATCGTGACGCTCAATCTGTTGGAGGAGTATCTGAAGGAGTTCCAGGGCAGTCTGCTGGTGGTCAGCCACGACCGGCATTTCCTCGACCGGGTGACGGATCATCTGCTGGTTTTCTGCGGCGACGGCCTCGTCAAAGACTTCGTCGGTTCCTTCTCCGAATACCGCGCCTATGTCCACGACCTCGATAAGGACCGGCGGGCGGAAAGGCGGCCCGGTGTGCCTGCGGCTCGGCGTCCATCCTCGCTTCCCGCTGGTGCGGGAACCGGATTCGACGGCGCGAATCCTGCTGCGGCTGAGCTTTCGCCGTCAGGCAGCACCGGCTCCGCCAGCCCGCAGGGGACAGATAGAAAGCCGCGGAAGCTGACCTGGAAGGAGCAGCGGGAACTGGAGGCGATCGAGGCGGAGCTGCCGCAGCTGGAAGCCGAGAAGGCGGAACTCGAGGCGCGCCTTTCCTCCGGCGCCCTCCCCTACACCGAACTCCAGGCCGTCTCCGAACGCATCCAGGCCCTCATAGACGAAATCAGCCAGCGCGAAGAGCGCTGGCTGGAACTTTCGGAATAAGGCCGTTTCTCTCCCCTATAGGATATTCATCGACTGCTCGCGGATTTTTTCCAGTTCGTCCTTCATCCGGACCACGAGCTTCTGGATGCCGGCGTGGTTGGCTTTGGAGCCGGTGGTGTTGATCTCGCGTCCCATCTCCTGGATGATGAATCCCAGTTTCTTGCCCGGGCAAGGCTCGCCGTCGATGGTATCCAGGAAATACTTGCAGTGCTGGCGGAGGCGGACCTTCTCTTCGTTGATATCCAGTTTCTCGAGGTAGAAGATCATCTCCTGCTCGAAGCGTTCCGGATCCAGCTTGACCCGGAGATCCTCGGCGGCTTTCAAGATGCGCTCGCGCACCGAACGGAGGCGCTCCGGCTCGAAGGCTTCGACCTCGTCATAGAGCGAGAGGATCGTCGCTACGCGGGAAGTAACATCTGTATACAGGGCGGCGCCTTCCCGGCTGCGGAAGGCGTCCAGCTGCGAGAGGGCCTCGGAAAGAGCGGCCTCCACCGCAGGCCACTCCCCTTCGGGAACGGTCTCCTGCTTGGCACCCTCGAAGATGTCCGGGAAGCGCAGGATGGCCTCCAGATACTCTTCCTTCGGCATGGCGATGCCCACCTTGCAGCCGATGGCGTGGACCTGGCGGAAATAGTTTTCCACGAGGGCGGCATCGATCTGGCGGGCCTGGGCGCCGGCCTTGGGCTCGAAGGTCAGCAGGACCTCCACCGTGCCGCGCTGCAGGGCGTCGGCGAGGGTCTTGCGGACTTCCAGTTCCTTGTCTTTGGGGAGCAGGGAGCTCTTGATGTTGATATCGCAACTCTTTCCGTTGAGGGTGCGGATCTCGAGCGTGAGGCGGCCGGTGGAGAGTTCGGCGACCCCCTTGCCGTAGCCGGTCATGGATTTAATCATCGCGTTGTCGTTTTACCTGCGCAAAATTACGAATAAATCCGTACATTTGCACGATTTAGCGAAACGAGCCTTATGGAAGAGAACGAGAAGAAACTCAATTTCCTGGAAGAAATCATCGAGAACGACCTCCGCTCCGGCAAGGTCCCCTCCGTGCTGACACGCTTCCCTCCGGAACCCAACGGCTACCTGCACCTCGGACACGCCAAGTCCCTGTGCATCAACTTCGGACTCGCCCTCAAGTACGGTGGCAAGACCAACCTCCGCTACGATGACACCAACCCCGTCAAGGAAGACGTGGAGTACGTGGATTCCATCAAGGAGGATATCCGCTGGCTGGGCTTCCAGTGGGAGAAAGAGTGCTATGCCTCGGATTATTTCGACCAACTCTACGAGTGGGCGGAGGACCTGATCAAGCGGGGCCTCGCCTACGTCGATGACCAGAGCCAGGAGGAAATCTCGCGCGGCCGCGGCACCGTGGACAAACCCGGTGTCGAGAGTCCGTACCGGAACCGTAGCGTCGAGGAGAATCTCCGCATCTTCCGCGAAATGCGCGACGGCAAATACGCCGACGGGGAGAAGGTGCTGCGCGCCAAGATCGACATGGCCCATCCCAACATGATGATGCGTGACCCGCTGCTGTACCGCATCAAGCACGCCTCGCACCACCGCACGGGCGACAAATGGTGCATCTATCCGATGTATGACTTCACCCACGGCCAGTGCGACTCCATCGAGCACATCACCCACTCCATCTGCACCCTCGAATTCGATGTGCACCGCCCCCTGTACGACTGGTTCATCGAGACCCTCGGGATCTATCCCTCGCACCAATACGAATTCGCCCGCCTCAACCTGACCTACACCCTGATGAGCAAGCGCAAGCTCCTGGAGCTCGTGCAGAAAGGGCTCGTTTCCGGCTGGGACGATCCGCGCATGCCGACGCTCTGCGGCGTACGGCGCCGCGGCTATACCCCCGAGGCCCTCAAGATGTTCTGCGACAAGATCGGCGTGAGCAAACGTGACCAGCTGATGGATATCCAGCTGCTGGAATGGTGCGTGCGCCAGGACCTTAACGCCCGTTCCAACCGCTACATGGTGGTCCAGGACCCCGTCAAAGTGACCCTCAAGGACTGGCCCGAAGGACTGGTGGAATGGTATGACTGCCCGCTCAATCCGGCCGAGCCGGAGGGCGCGAGCCGCAAGGTCCCCTTCACCGGCACCCTCTGGATCGAGCGCGCCGACTTCATGGAGGACGCCCCCAAGAAGTTCTTCCGCCTCAAGCCGGGCGGCGAAGTGCGCCTCAAATACACCTACATCATCAAGTGCGAAGAGGTCATCAAGGACGCCGACGGCCAGGTCGTGGAACTGATCTGCAGCTACGATCCCGCCACCCGTCCGGGCGGCGGCGAGTGGCGCAGCGTCAAGGGCACGATCCACTGGGTCTCCTGCGACTACGCCAAGCAGGTCGAACTGCGTAACTACGACCGTCTTTTCACCCTCGCGGACATGAGCCAGGTGCCGGAAGACAAGGACTACAAGGACTTCCTCAACCCCGACTCTCTGGACCTGGGCGTCGGTCTCGCGGAGCCCGCCCTGCTGGAGGATGCCTCCGGGATCGCGGTGCAGTTCGAGCGTACCGGCTACTATGTCAAGGACAAGGATTCCACCCCGCAGAGACCCGTCTTCAACAAGACCGTCTCCCTGAAGGACTCTTACAAACCAGAATAGCCGGCCAGGGCATACGAAAAGGGCTGCAAACCGATTGGCTTGCAGCCCTTTCTGCATAGCTTACGGGCCCTATTCGGCGGCCGGTTCCGGCGCGTCAAAGCGCATCGGAATCAATGAGCAGGTTGAGTGTATAGTGCGTCATCGCGTGCAAGTCCTGGTTCAGGACGACGCGCACCTCGTACGGTTTGGTCTTATCTTCTCCCAGCAGGATGTCGAACGCCGGACGGACGGACGAGAGCGCACTGTCGGAGAAGTTGACCGCCGGGAAATAGATCTTACTGTACTCCCGGTAATCGCCGTCGGCGCGCACCAGATGGTCCGGCGCGCCGGCGCCGCAGTCATACAGGACCGAAGGAGCCGTCGTAAAGTGGCCGTCCGCCCAGGAGAAGCCCTTTGCGTACGGGTCTTTCGCCATCAGGTAGTAGCGGGCGGAGGTGATGTGGTTGGTCAGGGTGACAGACTGTATGTAAGCTTCCAGGAGTTCGCCGCACGCGATGCGGACGGTGACCGAGGCGCGGTGATCCACCATACTGGCGGAAAGGCTCGTATTGGAGGTATAGACGTATTCACCATTCACCCAGGTGCCGGTGAAAGTCCCCTGCTTCGGATCGCTGATGTAGCATTCGGCATCAGGCGTCCAGGTGAGATAGGCATTGATGTTCTGTTCTCCATCCGCGATAATCTGCACGGCCGGCGCGACGGCGACCAGCGAGACATTCACGGGAGCGGCATTGGCTGAAGAGGTCTTCCAGCGGAGACCGTACTTGCTGTTATGGTCCGCGTCCCCGAGATTGGTCACGACAGTTCCATCGGGCTGAGTGTCATCCAGCGCCTGGCCGGTCTCATCCACCCGGCAGGGCGGCAGCCAGGGATGCGACCACCACTGCTGTCCCGCGGACAGCGAACAATAGGACCCCGTCATACCCGTGAATTTGGCATCGGCATCGAACAGTGCCACCCGGAAGGTCCCTTCATAATGGTTGCCGCCCGCCTTGGTCTCCAGGTTCAGCAAAACGGGAACTTGAGGGACGTCCTCTCCCGGCTGCGGCATACGCTCGCAGGCAGAACCCAGCAGAAGCAGCCAGGCGGCGGACAAGAGCATCTGTACAGGAAAAACACGTCTCATAGGGCATCAAATGTGGATGGGGTTCAAATCATCATCCGGATTCCCCGGAGTCGTCCATTCCGTGTTGATGGTGAAGCCGTCGAGGAAAATGTAATTATCCATCGTGAAATGGTAGGTGTAGGTATAGCCGGCCTTCAGGCCATAGGTGACACCGTCGCCGTGCGCAACTCGGTCGCGGGTCAGGACGAAAGGCTCCAGCGTCCGGCCGTTCGCCGAGAACGTGAGGATCAGTTCGTCGGTGGGGCCGATCTCCCCCGGTACCAGCAGGAGATTGATGGCGGCCGGAGCGGTCGAACGGATCCATTCGGTCAGGTCGGGAGTGAGGCTGTCCGTCTCTACGAGGTTTTCGAACGTGCCTGTGATGGCGTTGAAGGTGCCGGCGCCGTAGAGCGGCGCGCCGGACGAGCGCGTCACGGACACCAGCCGGACCTGATAGTCGGTCGGGGTGTTGAGCAGGCGGAACTCGAAACGCAGCCGCGCCATCGCGTGCCGGAAATAGAACGACGCCTTCAGGTCCGTCCCGGCGGGATCCAGGTCGCTGTTCTCCCGGTCATTCGCGTCCATGGGCGTAAGATAGGGACGGTTGTTCTCCACGGCGTACATCCAGTCCCACTGCTTGACCGTCTCGAACGGGATGGCCGTCGGACCGCTCTCCCAGGCATCCACGGTCCACGGGGCATAGGCATAGAGGTCTGCGGTCTTGTCGTCTTTGCGCTGCGTCAGGATGAAGCTGTTGGAGTACGTCCCTTCCAGCGCACCGCTACCCGATGTGGCCACGTAGTGGTAGCGCAGGGCGGAGCCGGCCTTATATCCCCGCGCGTTGTAGGTCGCGACCTTGTGGGCGGCAAATTCGGACGGCACGTCCTCATGCAAGCAGGAAAAGATGCCGAAGGTGCCCGTGGGATCGTTTGCCCGGCCGGACCAGTTGGGAAAATCCGTACCGGTGATGACCCCTTTGGTCGCCCCCGGCGTACCGTCAATTGCCGTCCGGATCTCCACGACAGCACCCGGCTCTCCGGCCGGCGCCTGCTTGGAACAAGCCGACACCGCCAGGAGCAGGACGGCTATCACGGAAAGCCTGTGCGAAATACCTCTGTCCATCATCAATAAAGCATTTCCTGTTCGTAATAAGGGACCCCGGCATCCTCCCAGGGGATAATCATGGTCTTTACGCCCAAGATGCCCCGTTCGGGGAGGTCCAGCGTGAGCAGGTAGCGCACCACCTTCCCTTCCGGCCACTCCGTGACGGAACCGGCGGCGAGGTCCAGGGTCACGGTTTCCGTGACGCGGGTACCCGCATGCAGGTTCAGGATGGCGTAGTTGACCACAAGCTTCGCATCAGCCGGCAGCGTCTGCGGGAGGAGGAACAGATGGCCCGTGGGCGTGTCGTTGATGAAGCGGTAGTCGCCGCCTTCCTCGATGTCTTCCAGGCTGGCGTCAAGGCCGGTCTTCAGCTCGCCGCCGGTGGCGCTGACCAGACGGTAGGTGGCCTGCGGGAGCGGCGCGCTGCCGTCCGCGGGATCCGCGGGCGAGACAGCCTCACTCCATGCACAGCCCAGGGTACGGTCGGGAGTTTCCGTGAAATAGCAGTATTTGGAACCGACGACATTGCGGATCTCGATGCTCGAAACACGCGCCTGCTCGAAGGTCTGCGTTTGGCTCGGATCGGATTGCAGGGTGCCTTTGTAGGCGAGCCAGAACTCCACCTGCGTCATCCGGTGCTGGCTGAAGTCCAGCGGGAACCTGCCTTCAGCATCCTTGCGGCTGCGGTCGAGCAGCGCCGGGGCGGCCAGAAAGTCGGCCTGATCGGCCGCGGTCTCCGCCGGCGTGACGCGGATCAGCGGCGAGCCGGGCAGATAGTCCGGCAGGCGCGCAGCTACGCCGGCGCCCGTGACGGGTTCCTCCAGCACGATGTCCGCGTCGCCCGTCCGGTACGGTGCGTAGCAGAAGAAGCTCAGCGTACCGTCCACCGGCCAATAGACGGGGTTCGCGTACACTATACCCGCCGAGGCGTGCGGGGCGACGCCCTGCCAGGGATTGGGAAAGGTCGTCTCCCCCGCCAGGTCGGACGTGACATAGCCGAAGCGGTGGTTCCCGATATACTTGACGGAGTGTTCTGCGTCGAAGGTCTCGCCGTCCGGCGAATACCAGGCGCTGACGCTGAAATCCTGCGTCGCGAGCTCCGCGAGCGTGGTGATCGGCATCTGACCCTTGGTCGGCTGTCCGCCGATGGCGAACGAGACCGGCACGTCGGACGCCACGGGCAAGCGCAGTTCCGCCTCCGGCACCTTGGTGCAGGCGGCAAACAGCAACAATGCTGCGAGGAGGTTCCGGGTCAAGCCCGGAATGACGACGCGGGTATGGGACATTCGCATCTGAAGGAAAGATCAACTAGTTCGAAATAACAGCCGTATCATCCACCGGATTGCCGTCCCAATCCGTCACCGTCACGTCCGAGACGCGGATCTCGGTGGGGGTGAAGATCAGGTCGTAGATGTAGCGGTGGCCTGCCTTCCAGACGGTACGCGGCAGCGGCAGCGTACACATCAGGTCGGGAATAGAGTTCTTGACGTGATAGGTCAGTTCGACGGAGCGCGACGTCTGCGGGATCACCAGCAGATGGTCGGTGCACTTGATGGCGAGTCCCGACGCGCCGGAACCCGGCACGGAGAATTCGGCCATCGTCAAGGGCACCTCCTTGTCTTCCTGGCACGCAGTGCCCGGAGGGATGGTCCACGTGACGTCAACCTCAGTGGTCGTATTGTCGATCTCGAGCGCCCCTCTATACTGAAGGTCCTTGAGCGTCAGCCCCTTCAGCGTGAAGATGCCGGCATCGGAGGCACTCTTCGCCGTGAATCCCACCACGGCCATCGTGTGCCGGAATTCGAGCGGCACCGTCCCGCCGGGATTGATGCTGCTGGTCTGCGCATTCTTGGCCGCATACATCACGTCATATTGGTTGGCATACGTATCCCAATTCTTAACCGAAACGCCGGCCGCGGCACCGCCTTCGGAAACAGGGTAGAAACTGATGCTCCCCGGCGATTCAGTCAAGGCGTCATAGGCAGCGGGCTTGAGCGCCAGGGCCAAGAAGTCCACCTTGACGTCACCGAAAGGCCAGAACTTGGGATCGTGCGTATAGGTTCCGCCGATTCCCGGTCCCGAAGCGGTAGAAGCCTGCCACTTCGCGGCGTCCGAGTAGTAGGTGAACAGCTGTTCCCTCAAAATCTCCGGCTCCTCCGCAGCAGTAGCGGAGGCAAGGATCACGTAGGTATTGTCCGTGCCCAGCGACGTGCCGTCCAATTCCGGATCCGCTTTGGTGGAGACAGACGCCACCGCCCGCAGCGTCAGTTCACACGGCTCCTCCTGCGTCAGGGTCTTGCCGCAGGCACACGCCACCGCCGCCCACAGCAAAAGCACTGCGGAACGGAAGGCAGCAGTATGACGGAGGGAGAACACTAGCCGATCTGCTCGTTGTCAACGATATCCATCCAGACGTTCACCGTAGGCTCGAAGGTAATCTCCGCAGCGGAGAACTCAAGATTGAAAGTATACTTCTTGCCCATCTCCCAAGGGGTGCGCGGGATGTTGAGCTCGTAGTCGAAGGTCTTGCCGCCCATCGAATAGTTGATCACGATCTGCTTGGCGGACTGCTCCGGGACGAGCAGGTTCGTGGTGACCTGGGTGGCGGTGCTGTTCAGGGTATACGGGAAATCGGAGATGCCCTCGGCAGCGCTCAGGTCCTTGTCGCCGTGGGCGGAGATGGTCCAGCCGGCTTCGAGGTTGGCGCGGTAGTTGTCCACCTTCAGCGTGCCTGCGTACTCCAGGTCCTTGATCGTGATCTTGTTGATCGTCAGGTCCACCGTCGTGGTGGCACTCTTCTTGGCCGTGAAGGCGAGGAGCGCCTGGGCGTGCTTGAAGGCCAGGGCGACGTTGCCGTCGGCGCCGGGCACGCAGCCGTTGGCCACGGCATACAGCACGTCATACTGGTTGGCGAAAGTGTCCCAGTCGGCGACCGTGAATTCACGCGCGTGGGTCTCGGCATGGAAAATCGGGGAGAGCGCGGTCTTGGCGTCCGGCGTCAGCGCATAGGCCAGGAAATCCACCTTCACGCCGCCGAAAGGCCAATAGATATGCTGCTTGGTATAGGGGCTGCCGCTGGCCGGGAACCACTTGGCACCGTCCGTGAAATAGGCGAACAGCTGGCCGCCGTAGCTCGTGGCTGCAGGATCGAAATACTTGGGAGAACCATCGGCGGATGCCGCCGCATAGATGACATAGTCGTTGTCCGTGCCCAGGGAGGCGCCGGACAACTCCGGATCCGCCTTGGAAGGAAGATTCGTCACGGCCTTGAAACTCATCTCGACAGGAGCCTCGTCCCGGATGATCTCGGTCTTGGCGCAAGACACGGCGCCCAGCATCACGGCTGCACCGGCAAAAAGAAGAAGGTAAACACTTTTCATGGGGAACACTGTTATAATTATTAATTAAGAATTCTCATTCAATGATAACCGGTATGGCTTCTCCGTCCCATTCGTTCACGATCGGGTCGAATCCGCCGCCCTGATAGTCGTCGCCCGGGATCTCCACGGGCTCCTCGACGACAATGCGGTGTGCGGAGTTGTCAGGATTGAGCCACTGGTCCGTCACATCATAGACATAACGGCAGCGGGAGCCGTTCTCCGTGGTCACAAGCACGTTCACGATCACGCCGGTTTCCAACAGCGGACATTTGCCGAAGGTGTTGAACACAGCGAAAAGCCGCCCCTCCGTCACATCGACCTCCGTCTCGAAGCCGAGCGCACAGGCGCCGTTGGACGAGCGGCCGTCCCAAAGATAACGGTCGGCGGCCTGTCCGGTGAGGTACACCTCGGCTTTGCGGATGCGCTCCGCGCCCTCCACCTCCGCCACCTCCAGGATCCAGCTCTCGGACAGACGGGACAGTTCCGCCGACAGGACGATGGTCTCGTCATCGGCCGGGTGCACCGGTACCATCGCGCCGGCGATCCGGCCGACGAACAGATGGTCCGGCTCGAAGACGACCGGCTGCTCGTCCGTCCCGCCTTCCACGTCAACCTTGCCGGACACACCCTGCATCTTCACCCTCGAGCCCGTCGGGCTCGTGAAAGCATGACCGCCCGCACGTGTCTCCGTGCCGGAGACCTGGGTCGCTTCCGTACCAAGGCTGTACACGACCACGTCGTACACCCCGGCGGGGACATCGACGAAGCCGCCTTGCGCCGGCAGGAAATCTTCTTTCACCAGTTCGTGGCTCACTGCGTCGTAGAAGCAGGCGCGCACGAGTTCCGGCGTCTTGCCTACCACCTTGTCCCGCAGTTCCGGCCGGGCGTCGAAGTCCAGCAGCGCCTCCATCGCGGGATCCAGTGACGGATCGACCGACACACGGAGGTATACGCCCGCTTCGGCCTCATGCAGCGGGATGCGCTGGCAGCCGGCGGACAGGACAAGCAGGAGCACGCCCAGGACAGAAAGCAATCTCCGTTTCATCGTTCACCTCCTTTCCTGCGCGTGTATATGGGGAATACCAGGGAGAGCTGTACACGTGTCGGGCCAACCCAGGTGGTATTCTGCGTCACGCCCTTGCGGTGGTAGATGATCCCGCCCGGTTCAAAACAGTCATAGGGACGCGCTGTCGACCAGATATAGCCCAGGCCGAGCTCCGCTTCAAGATGCATCCGGCCCCGGAAAATCGGGGCGGCATAGAGATAGTCCAGACCGACGTCATAGAATTCGCCCTGGAGCCCGGACCAATCCCGTTCAAAGTCAAAGTGTCCCGCTGCACCGTAAACGCCGATGGAATGACCCAGCAGACGCTGTCCATCCTGCATATTCCTGCGGGGAAACCAATAGCGGAGCTCCAGATCCGCGGCCATCAGCTCGATGCAGGAGCCGGTTTTATCCACCCCGTCGGCGTGGCCGGAACGCCAGAGCCAAGGATAATAGACGTCGGCGCCGACGCTCCAGCGACGGCCCAGCGGCAACTCGAGGCCGAGGTTCAGGAACGGGACGGCCAGGACATTGGTCCGCAGGGCGAACAACATCCGGCGGTCCGTGAAATCAGGGCCGGCGGGCTCCGGCGCAGGCTGCACAAGCGGCGTGGCATCGACATAGACAGTGTCACGGACGGTCTGCGTAATATAAACGGTATCCGCCGGCACCGGCAACGGGCGGGAGAAGGTGCAGCAGACCGACACAGATGCGGTGCGCAGATCCGGGAAAACGTTGGCATCCAGCCAGTTCCAGGCTGCGCCGCCCGCCAGGCCGCGCAGCGTGTTCTCGCGGGAATCCGCGACCGGCTCGCTTTCAATAATCTTGAGCGCCGCGTCCCGCCAGGGGACGTCGAGCGTCCGGATGATGCGCGCAAGATCCGCCCAGCCTTCGCCCGCTTCGCGAGATGAGATCCCGAAGCGGGGGCCGAAGTTGTCGGTGAGCCAGGCTTCCAACGCCTGCGCGCGGAGACCGGCAAGCGCATCATTGTCGGAGGAAACTCCTTCGGGCGAAGAGGAACCGCGCAGGAAGACGGTACCGGGTACACATCCTTCGCGCAGACGCGATTCGACGGCCTTGCGGAATTCTCGCATATGGACGCCGTTGTCGCGGAAATCCGCATCGATGACGGAGGCCCCGCGCTGGAAACTGACGGTCAAGCGCAAGGTATCCGTCCGGTCATCCTGAGCCTTGGCCCGTCCCCCCGCCAGAAAGGACAAGAGGAGGACGGTCAGAAGACATTTCAGGACGGCACACGGTCTCATAGGACAATGTTTATAAGGAACTTAGTTCTGCTCGGGCAGTTCGCCGGCCGGCGCGGCGGCCTGCGTGAGGGAAGCGACGGTCCGGTCGAATTCCTCTTCGGTGATCATCCGGATGGTGCCGTTGATGCGGACGCCCAGTTCGACCTGGATCTTGCTGACATAGAGATGTCCGGAAACCTCGGCGGGGCTCTTGAGGGAGAGGAGATCGCGGACGTGGATGTCGCCATCCATTTTGCCGCGGAAATCGGCGTTGGTGCAGAGCAGCCGGCCCGTCAGGTTGGCGGTCTCGCCGGTCACCACCTTGCCCTCGGAGTAGAGCGTGCCATCCACGCTGCCATCCACGCGGATGTCCGCAGCGGAGGTGATGTCACCCTTGACGCGGGCGCCCTGGGCGATGCGGCTGACTTCGTTGACGGTCTGTTCCGGAGTCTTGGGGGTAGGATTGTTCTTGGTGTTGTTCATACGTGACAGGTATTAGACGGCACCACGGCCGTGGCAGTTCTTATATTTCTTGCCGCTGCCGCAAGGGCAGGGATCATTGCGGCCCACTTGCTTGTCCACCTTGACCGGCGTGTTGGCCTTCTGCTCGCCGTTGGTGACCAGGTCGCTGTGGCGGGCCTGCATCCGGCTCATGTCGGCCTTCGGGCGCACGGCGCGCTGGGGCTGCTGCGGGCGGTCCTGCAGCGGCACGAAAGCCTTGAACAGGAAGGACAGGACATCCTTGTTGAGGGTCTCCAGCATATCGGCGAAGAGGTTGTAGCTCTCGAGCTTATAGACCACGACCGGGTCCTTCTGCTCGTAGGTCGCGTTCTGGACGCTCTGCTTGAGGTCGTCCATCTCGCGGAGATGCTCCTTCCAGTGCTCGTCGATCTGGTAGAGGATGATGTTCTTGCTGAGGGTCTTGGCAATCTCGCGGCCTTCGGAGTTGTAAGCCTTCTCGAGGTTGACCGAGAGGGTCATCTGCTTGCGACCGTCGGAGATGGGGATGGCGATGTTCTGGTACATCGTACCCTGCTTCTCATAGACGTCTTTGATGATCGGATAGAGGCGCTCCACGAGCGTATCCATCCTGCGGCGGTACACCTCCTGCATATGCTCCACGAGCCGGTCCTCGATCTCGGCGGGCTTGGCCTTCTCGAGGGTCTCGGCGTCCAGGCCGGAGTCGATGGAGAGCTGGGCCATCAGCGAGACATCGAACTCCTCGAACGGGAGGCCCTTGCTGCGGTCCACGAACAGCGCCGCCGTGTCCTTCATCATATTCTGGAGGTCGATCTCCACCTTCTCGCCGCTGATGGCGTTGCGCCGGCGGGAGTAGATGGCTTCGCGCTGATAGTTCATCACGTCGTCGTATTCGAGCAGGCGCTTGCGGACGCCGAAGTTGTTCTCCTCGACTTTCTTCTGGGCATTCTCGATGGCATTGGAGAGCATATTGCTCTCGAGAGCCTCGTTGTCCTCCATGCCGAGTTTATCCACCATACCGGCGATACGCTCGGAGCCGAACAGGCGCATCAGTTTGTCCTCCAGGGACACGTAGAAGGTCGAAGAACCCGGGTCGCCCTGACGTCCGGCGCGGCCGCGCAGCTGACGGTCTACCCGGCGGGAATCGTGACGCTCCGTACCGATGATGGCAAGTCCGCCGGCCTTCCTGACATCCTCGGAGAGCTTGATATCCGTACCGCGGCCGGCCATGTTGGTGGCGATGGTCACGGCCGAGGTCTGGCCCGCCTGGGCCACGATCTCGGCCTCGCGGGCGTGCTCCTTGGCGTTGAGCACGTTGTGGCGGATGCCCCGCATCCGGAGCATGCGGCTGAGCAGTTCGGAAGTCTCCACGTCCGTGGTACCCACAAGCACCGGGCGTCCGGCCTTGGACAACTCCACGATGCGGTCGATCACGGCGGCGTACTTGGCCTTCTTGGTCTTGTAGATCAAGTCGTTCTGGTCGTCGCGGATGACCGGACGGTTGGTCGGGATGACCATCACGTCCAGCTTGTAGATACTCCAGAACTCGCCCGCCTCGGTTTCGGCCGTACCGGTCATGCCGGCGAGTTTGTGATACATGCGGAAGTAGTTCTGCAGGGTGATCGTCGCGAAGGTCTGGGTCGCACCCTCGACCTTGACGTTCTCCTTGGCTTCGACGGCCTGGTGCAGACCGTCGCTCCAGCGGCGGCCCTCCATGATACGGCCCGTGGACTCGTCCACGATCTTGATCTTGCCCTCCATGATGACGTAGTCGACGTCCTTCTCGAACATCGTGTACGCCTTGAGGAGCTGGATCACGGTGTGGACGCGCTCGCTCTTGGTGGAGAAGTCCGCCATCAGCTCGTCCTTCTTCTGCTGCTTCTCGAGCAGGGTCAGGTCGGTGTGCTCGATCTCGGCGATGCGGCTGCCCACGTCGGGCAGGACGAAGAAGTCCTCGTTGCCCACGGCGGTGGCCAGCACCTCGTGGCCCTTGTCGGTCATATCCACGGAGCGGAGCTGCTCGTTGATCACGAAGTAGAGGGGATCGGTCACCACCGGCATCTCCTTCTCGTTGTCCTGCATGTAGTAGTTCTCCGCCTTCTGGAGGAGGACTTTCATACCGGGCTCGGAGAGGAATTTGATGAGCGGCTGGTATTTCGGGAGGCCCTTGTGGGCCCGCAGGAGGAGCTTGCCGCCCTCGGCCTCGTCGCCCGCGGCAATCTTCTTCTTGGCCTCGTTGAGCACCTGGTTCACCAGGGTGCGCTGGGCCTGGTAGAGCCGCTCCACGTAGGGGCGGAACTCCATGAACTGCGCCTCGTCGGCTTCGTTGCGGGTGATCGGACCGGAGATGATGAGCGGGGTACGGGCATCGTCGATGAGCACGGAGTCCACCTCGTCCACGATAGCGTAGTGATGCTTGCGCTGCACCAGGTCCTCCTGGCTGATGGCCATGTTGTCGCGGAGGTAGTCGAAGCCGAACTCGTTGTTGGTGCCGAAGGTAATGTCGCACTCGTAGGCCTTGCGGCGGGGATCGGAATTGGGCTGGTGCTTGTCGATGCAGTCCACGGACAGGCCGTGGAACATATACAGCGGCCCCATCCACTCGGAGTCACGCTTGGACAGGTAGTCGTTGACGGTCACCATGTGCACGCCCTTGCCGGCCAGGGCGTTGAGGAACACCGGGAGCGTGGCCACGAGGGTCTTGCCCTCGCCGGTGGCCATCTCGGCGATCTTGCCCTGATGCAGGGCGATGCCGCCGATCAGCTGGACGTCGTAGTGGACCATATCCCAGGTGATCTCGTTGCCGCCGGCCATCCAGTGGTTGCGGTAGACGGCATAGTCTCCCTCGATGTCCACGAAGTCGTGGTTCACCGAAAGGTCCCGGTCGAAGGGCGTCGCCTTGACCGTGATGGTCTCGTTCTCTTTGAAACGGCGGGCGGTGGATTTGATAATGGCGAAAGCCTCCGGAAGGATGGCATCGAGGCTCTTTTCGATGGCGTCATCCTCGTCCTTGACCAATTTGTCGGACTCGCTGGCGAGTTTCTCCTTTTCGGAGACGGGGATATCTTTGTCCAGCTCGAGCTTGATCTCGGCGATCCGGTCTTCGAACGGCTTCTCGACCTCTTGCAGACGGGCGCGCAGGGCGGCGGAACGCTCCCGGAGCGCATCGTCGGAGAGGGCGTCGATCTCCGGGTAGATGGCGAGGATCTTGTCCAGGGTGGGCTTCACGGCCTTGTAGTCGCGATCGGCCTTGGAGCCGAAGATCTTGCCGATGACAGATGCAAATGACATATTTTCAGTTTTTTGTTTTCAATGACACAATGTACGCGCGCAAACGCGTATAATCGTGCAAAGTTAACCCAAAAGCGTCAACTTTGCAAATCATTCCCCTGTCCGGCAAAAAGAGTGCCTCGAGATGGCTACCAGCGACCGTAATGGACCCGGGCGGGATCCCACTTGTCCTTGGGCTGCTCGTCACCCGCGGGATAGCCGACCGGGACGATGGAATAAGGGACGACCGTATCGGGCAGGCCCAATGCCTGCTTGGGCGGCAGGTAGCGGTCTTTGTACGGATAGCTGGCCGTCCAGACGGCCCCCAGCCCCAGGCTCTCGGCGGCCAGCAGGAGATTCTCCGTGACGGCGCCCATATCGTCGCGCCAGGTGCCGTTCGGCCGCACAACGGGTTCTCCCCCGCCCCGCGGCGTGCGGGTCACCGTGGTGTCGGCACAGAGTACGAACACGGCCGCGGCCTGCTTGAACTTCTCCAGGTTGAAATTGCCCGGGAAGATGGCATCGTACTCCGAAGCGTCGGTCAGCACCACGAAACTCCAGGGCTGGATATTGCTCCCTGAAGGAGCGGCCATCGCCGCCCGCAGCAACGTGTTGATCTGCTCCTCGGTGAGTTTCTGGTCCGTGTAGCTGCGGACGCTCTTGCGGCTGAGGATGTTCTCCATCACGATATCCGCCTTCGGGACGGGCGCGGGACCGGCGCAGCCGAACAGCGCGGCCACCGCCAACAATGTCAATATTTTCTTCATCATCTTATTGATTTCTATATCCTTGCAAATATAACAAAACTTCCAAAAAAACGGCAGGGCCGCGGGGCGGCTCTGCCGTTAACAATCGAGCGACTGCGGGGCCTACGCTTTCTGGCGGCTGCGCCAGAGCGTGGACATATCCTCGAGGGTCTTGCCCTTGGTCTCGGGCACCAGACGCCACACGAAGAAGGCGGCCAGCAGGCACATCGCGCAGTAGAGGCCGTAGGTGAAAGCCGGACTCCAGGTATAGAGCGGCACGAAGGTGGAGCTCACGATGAAGTTCGAAATCCACTGGAAAGCCACGGCGATGGCCACGGCGGCGCCACGGATCGTGTTCGGGAAAATCTCGGAGATGAGCACCCAGCAGATCGGGCCCCAGCTGAACATGAAGGACGCGGAGTAGATCATGATGCTGAGCACGCCGACGATGCCGGGCACGCCCGGAACGGCATCCGCCAGGGCCACGCCCAGAGCGCCCAGGGCCATGCCCAGGGAGCCGGCGATCAGCAGCGGACGGCGGCCGAGTTTCTCGACGGTGAAGATGGCGACCAAGGTGAAGCTGATGTTCACGATACCCATCAGGACCGTCTGCGTCATCGGATTGCCCATACCCATCGACTCGAAGATGCGCGGCGCGAAATACAGCACGGCGTTGATGCCGACGAACTGCTGGAACACGCTGAGCATACAGCCGATGAAGATGACGATGAAGCCGTAGGCAAGCAGTTTCTCCTTCTTCTCCACGACCGTGGTCTTGATCTCGGAGAGGATCTGCTCGCCCAGCGCCTTTCCATTGATGCGCGTAAGCACCTTCAGAGCCTTCTGCTCTTGGCCGGACATCACCAGATAACGCGGCGTCTCGGGCACGAGCAGGATCAGCAGGGTGAACAGGCCCGCCGGCACGCACTCGGAGCCGAACATCAGCCGCCAGCCCACCTGGTTCGTCCACTCGACGACGGCCGGATCGTTCTTGTGCGACTGGATGATGAGGAAGTTCACGAAATACACGACCAGCTGGCCGAAGATGATCGCGAACTGGTTCCAGGACACCAGCTTGCCGCGCTTGTTGGCCGGAGCCACCTCGGCGATGTACATCGGGCAGATGGCCGAAGCCATGCCCACGCCGATGCCGCCGAGCACGCGGTAGAGGTTGAACGCGACCCAGAGACCTTTGGTCGCGACGCCCTTCTCGAAGAAGAAGACCTCCGGATAGTAAGAACCCGCGGCGCTCAGGAAGAAGCAGATACCCGCGACGAAGAGGCTCTTCTTGCGGCCGAGGCGGCCGGCCATCAGGCCCGAGATCGCGCTGCCGATGATGCAGCCGAGCAGGGCGCTGGAAGAGGTGACCCCGTGCAGGAAATCCGTATAACTGAAGTCTTTGGCGCTCTCGAAGAACGCCTGGAGACCCCGTTCTGCGCCGGAAATCACGGCCGTATCATATCCGAACAGCAGGCCGCCGAGCACGGCGACGAGCACGATCGAAAACAGATACGCGCCGGATCCTTTCTCTTGATTTGCAGCCATTACTTCGCGTAAAGGTTCAGGATGGTTTCGTAGAGCTCCTGCTTGCCGGAGGCAGCCACGACCTCACCTTTCTGCTTGGCATAGTCGTACAGCTCCTCGAGGGTAGCCTTGCCTTCCTCGAACTTCTTGCCCAGACCACTGTCGAAGGAAGCGTAGCGCTCCTCGACCATCTTGGGCAGCGGGCTCTCCTCGAGCACGGCGGCGGCATTGAGCAGGGCGTGTGCCATGGCGTCCATGGCGCTGATGTGGGCGATGAAGATGTCCTCCGGGTCGGTGGAAGAACGGCGGAGCTTGGCGTCGAAGTTGGTGCCGCCGTCCTTGAAGCCGCCGTTGCGGATGATCTGCAGCATGGCCCAGGTGAGGTCGTACGGATCCACCGGGAACTGGTCGGTATCCCAGCCGTTCTGGGCGTCGCCGCGGTTGGCGTCGATGGAACCCAGGAAGCCATTGTCCACGGCCACGGTAAGCTCGTGCTCGAAGGTGTGGCCGGCCAGGGTGGCGTGGTTGACCTCGATGTTGACCTTGAAGTCCTTGTCCAGGCCATTGGCGCGCAGGAAGCCGATCACGGTCTCGGTGTCGACGTCGTACTGGTGCTTGGTCGGCTCCATCGGCTTCGGCTCGATGAGGAAGGTGCCCTTGAAGCCCTTGGCACGGGCATAGTCACGGGCTGCGGTGAGCATCTTGGCCAGGTGGTCCTTCTCCCGCTGCATCTGGGTGTTCAGCAGGGAGTAATAGCCTTCACGGCCGCCCCAGAACACATAACCGGTGCCGCCCAGCTTGATGGTGGCGTCGATGGCGTTCTTGATCTGGACGGCGGCGCGGGCGACGATGTCGAACTGCGGGTTGGTGGCGGCGCCGTTCATATAGCGCTTGTTGCCGAACACGTTGGCGGTACCCCAGAGGTTCTTGATGCCGGTCTCCTTCTGCTTCTCCACCAGATAGTCCGTGATGTCCTTCAGACGGGCCTCATACTCGGCGATATCCTCGCAATCCTCCACCAGGTCGATATCGTGGAAGCAATAATAACCGATACCCAGTTTCTGCATGATCTCGAAACCGGCGTCGGCCTTGGCCTTGGCGCGGCAGTACGGGCACTCGCCCTTGTCCCACTCATAGCTGCGGGTCTGGCCGCCGAAGGGATCGCCGGACGCCTGGCCCAGGGTGTGCCACCAGGCCATCGCGAACTTGAACCAGTCTTTCATCGGCTTGCCGCAGACGACCTGCTCGGCATTGTAATAATGGAAAGCGAGGGGGTTCTTGGACTCCGGGCCTTCGAATTTGATTTTCCCTATCGAGGGAAAGTACTCTTTGTTTGCCATAATTGAATGAATGTATTGATTTTAATTAGTTTATGGATTTCTCAACTTCGTATTTCCAACGGGCGTAGGCATCCTCCAGCGGCTGCTTCCAGGACTGCAGCGGGGTAATCACATCCAGCCGCTCCAGCGAGCTGAAGGCCTCCGCGGCGCTCTTGTAGATCCCGGCGCCGAGGGCGGCTCCGCGGGCGGCGCCCAGCGAACCGTCGGTGTCGAAAAGTTCGATGCTCGCGTCGCAGAGCGTGGCGAGCGTGGAGCGGAACAGCGGGCTGAGGAACATGTTGGCCTTGCCGGCACGGATCACATCCGGCTTCAGGCCGAGGTCTTTCATCACGTCGATACCGTAGCGGAAGGAGAACGCGATGCCCTCCTGGACGGCGCGCAGGATGTGCGAGCGGTCGTGGCGCACCAGGTCGATGCCCACCATCCGGGCGTGGGTGGAACGGTTGGAGAGCACCCGCTCGACGCCGTTGCCGAAAGGCAGGACCAGCAGCCCGTCGGAGCCGGCCGGGGCGGAGGTCGCCACCTCGTTCATCTGCGGATAGGACAGATCCGGGCAGACGTTGCGCCGGGCCCAGGCGTTCATGATGCCGGTGCCGTTGATGCAGAGCAGCACGCCCATGCGGGGCTCGCTCGACGGCGTGACGTGCAGGAAGGTGTTGACGCGGGACTGCGGATCGGCCTTGGGCACGTCCGTCACACCGTACACCACCCCGCTCGTACCGGCCGTGGCCGCGATTTCGCCCGGATTCAGCACGTCCAGCGAGAAGGCATTGTTGGGCTGGTCTCCGGCGCGGTAGGACACCGGAGTGCCGGCCGGAATGCCCAGTTCGCGGAAAACTTCGACCGTGGAGTGCGCCTGCACACCGAGGGCGGGCACCAGGTCAGCGAACTTGCTCGATCCGATCCCGAAATAATCCGTCAGGAAGTCCGCCCGGCAGTTCTCCTTGAAGTCCCAGAGGATGCCCTCGGACAGGCCCGTGGCAGTGGTCGTGACGGCGCCGGTCAGGCGATAGGCGATGTAGTCTCCGGGCAGCATGAACTTCCAGACCCGGGCATACACATCCGGCTCATTGTTCTTGACCCAGGCCAGCTTGGAGGCCGTGAAATTGCCGGGGGAATTGAGCAGATGCTCCAGGCAGCGGTCCCGTCCGATTTCGCGCAGGGCCTGTTCGCCCGTCCCCACAGCGCGCGAATCACACCAGATGATGGCGTCACGCACCGGGCGGACATCCTTGTCCACGGCCACGAGGCCGTGCATCTGATAGGAAATGCCGATCGAGGCCACCTCCCCCAGATTGAAGCCGGCGACGGCCATCTCGCGGAGGCCGGCGCACATATATTCCCACCAGGACTGCGGATCCTGCTCCGCCCAGCCCTTGTTGACCGCCTTGATCGGCGCCTCGGACTTGGGGTTCGTGGCTGAACAAACACACTTGCCGCTCGCAATATCGAGCAGTGCTACCTTGACGGAAGAGGATCCGACATCAATTCCCAGAGAATACATACGCACATTTATTTCAAGTAGCCAAAATTAAGAATTAATTGTTATATTTGCACCTGGAACGGTATTAGAAATGTACCATTTGATTTCGTTTTCCGTTCATAAATGCGTTACGCAGGATTAGCACATCGGTAGTGCATTGGCTTCCCAAGCCAAGGAGGAGGGTTCGACTCCCTTATCCTGCTCCAGGAGTCCGGCCGGCCGTGCCGGACTTTTCCTTTTTCGAGTATGCCGAAGAAAGAATCCATCCAGCAGATGTTCGACGGGATCGCCCCGGACTACGACCGCCTCAACCACCTGATGTCCCTGGGGACGGACCGTTGCTGGCGCCGCCGCGCCCTGCGCGAAATCGTCACGCCCGACCGGGCGCAGGACATCCTCGATCTTGCCTGCGGTACCGGAGATTTCAGCCTCGCCATCGCCCGCAGGATGCATCCCGGCAGCCACATCACCGGGCTGGATCTCTCCGAAGGGATGCTCGCCGTGATGCGGGAAAAGGTCGCCCGGGCAGGCCTGGTGGAGCGGATCTCCTGCGTACAGGGCGAAGCCGAGGCGCTGGGCTGGCCGGACGGGCGTTTCGATGTGGTCACCATCGCCTTCGGCATCCGCAATTTCGAGCAGCGCGAAGCCGCCCTGCGCGAAATCCTGCGCGTACTCCGCCCGGGCGGGCGACTGGTAATCCTGGAACTCTCCGTTCCGGAGAGCCGCCTATTGCGAGCCTGTTACAATCTCTATTTCAAGCACTTCGTCCCTTGGATCGGAGGTCTCGTATCCGGCGACAAGGCCGCCTACCGCTACCTGCCCGCCTCGGTACAACAATTCCCCGGCCGCCGGGAATGGACGGCCACGATGGCGCGCTGCGGCTTCGCGAATGTCCGCCACCGTGCTTTCACATTCGGTCTCTGCCGGATGTATGTCGGGGAAAAGTAATCCCTGTCCAGGGTTACAGCAACGCGCCGATTCCGCCCAGGAGGGCGAATGCGAAGGTACTGAGGACCAGCAGCGGCAGCATCGGATCGAGCGCTTTGTCCCGCAGCGTCCACACCCCCTTCAGATGCAGGATGAAGCCCGGCAGGGAGAGCAGGTAGGCGAATCGCCAGGGAGAAAGTTCTCCGCAAGTCAAACAGAAAAGCGTCATCAGCAGCCAGCCGGCGGCAATCAGGCAGGTCTGGTAGATGCGGGCGCGGCGCTCCCCCATTTTCAGGGCCACGGTCACGCGGGTCGCCGCATCCGATTTCATATCCCGGATGTTGTTGACATTGAGCACGGCCACACTGAAGCAGCCGATAGCGGCCGCAGGCAGCAGGATGCTCCAGGACCAGTGCAGCCCGCACAGAAAATAAGCCCCGCAGACGGTCGCCAGGCCGAAAAAGATGAACACGAACACATCTCCCAGCCCGCGGTAGCCGTAGGGGTGTTTGCCGAGGGTGTAGTGCATCGCCGACCAGACCGCGGCAGCCCCGAGCACCAGGAAAGCCAGGGGCAGCGGGGCGAAGACGGTCCTGAAAGCACTCCAGACCATGCCGAAACCCAGCACGCAACTGAGTGCGGCGAAGCAGCCGATCAGCCGCTTCATATCCCGGATGCTCATCAGGCCGTCCTGCAAAGAATAGCGGATACCCTGCCGGTCGGAACGGTCCGTACCGGACAGGGTATCCCCCAATTCATTGGATAGGTTGCTGAGAATCTGCAGGCAGACCGTGGTCAAGGCCAGCAGCAGGACGGTCAGGGGGCGCACCCGGCGCTCCGAGGCGGCCAGCAGCACGCCGAGTACGATCCCGGCGAGCGAGAGCGGCAGCGTACGCAGCCGCATCGATCGGAGAGCGGCTCCCCCGTTCATCCTAGTAACCGAAGATGTCTTCGAGGCTTACGATCTCCACCGGACCGAGCGTGGACAGGAAGTCCATATCCAGGTCGGGAATATCGCCCAGGATCGCATAGGTGTAGTTGCGGTCCTTGATCCACTTCTGCTGGGCGGCGGCCACGTCGCTCAGCTTCATCGTCTGCACCTGCTGGAAGACGGCCTTCTCCGCGGGCTCGTCCAGGCCGAGGCGGCGGCAGCTCTGGTAGCTGCGCAGCACGTTCATACCGGTGGTGCGCTGGGTGCGCAGGCGGCTGATCAGGGCGTCCTTGGCCACGCTGAAGGCAGCCTCGGACAACGGCATATCGTTGATAATCATCTCAAAAGCCTCGATAGCCTGGCGCATCTTGTCGTTCTGGGTGGCGATGTAGGCGGTGAAGGAATAGGTATCGTCCTCATGGGTAGGGGCCGCCAGGCGGGCACGGGCCGTATAGGCCAGGCCGCGCGCTTCGCGCATCTCCTGGAAGACAATGGCGTTCATACCGCTGCCGAAGTACTCGTTGAAGAGGGCGAGGTCGGCGGTATTGGCCACATCGTAGGTCTCGCCCCGGTCGGAATACTGCGTATACTGGAGCTGCTTGGCGTCATACTGGACCAGCACGACCCGGTCGGACGGGGTCTGCAGCAGGGTCGGGTACTGCTCGGGGAGCATCTTGGCGCCTTCGGCGACGTGGTGGTTCTCCGCGAGGGCGGTCTTCAGTTCGGACTCGGACATCGGACCGTAGTAGAGAATCTCGTGGCCGAGGTCGAAGGCGGCGCGCACTTTCGCAAGCAGTTCCTTGGAAGTCAGGGCCTTCAGCTGCGCGTCGCTCATCGCGGAGGCCTGGATGTATTCCGGACCGTACTCGATGTAGTTGGTCAGCGCGTTGGAGCAGGAACCCTGGGTCTTCTTGGCATTCGCCCGGTTCTTGAGCAGGTCGGCCTTGAGGTTGGCGAGGACCGCCTCGTCCGGCACGGCGTTCGCAACCAGGTTTTCGACGATACGCATGGCCTCCGCCATGTTCTCGCTCAGGCCGCGGATGCTGAAGGAGGTCTGGTAAGAGGAAGCGCCGAGGCTGTAGCTGCAACCCAGTTCGTACATCCGGGAAGCAATCTCAGAAAGGCTCATGTCGGGCGTTCCCAGATAGCTCAGGTAGTTGAAGGCGACGCCCAGGGCGGGATCCTGCTGCGTGCCATAATTGAACACACCGTTGAGCGTGAAGATGTCATTGATCTCGTTGTGCTTGTAGAGCACGTCGGCTCCCGGGGCGAGGGAGAAGGTGGACATGTCCTTGCTGAAATCCAGGAAGACGGGCTCGATGGGCTTGACACGCTTCTTCTGGATCTTCGCCAGGAAAGCGCTGGTCTTGTCGCGGTTCGTCACGATCGGGGTGATCTTCGGAGCGGAGATCTTCTGGACGGTATCATCCACGCCCTGGCGCTTGAAAATCACGGCATAGGCCTGCTCGCCGAGATACTGGTTGGCAAAAGCGACCACATCCTCCTTGGTCACGGCCGCCAGGCGGTCGAGTTCGTGGCAGGCGTCTTCCCAGGGAATGCCGTCGATGAACGCATTCACATAGTTGCGGGCGCGGGAGCTGTTCGACTCCAGCTGGCGCATCTGGCTGAGCTTTACATTGTTGATCGTGGCGGCGATCAAGGACTCGTCGAAATCGCCGCTGCGCAGGCGGGCCACTTCCTTGAGAATCAGGTCGCGAAGGGCCTCGAGGGTCTGGCCCTGCTTGGGGCTGCCCATCACCATGAAGGAACCGTAGTCCGGCTGGCTCTGGTAGCCGCCGCGGACGGACAGGGCCTTCTGCTGGCGCATCACATCCAGATCCAGCAGGCCGGCAGTGCCGTTGTAGAGGATGGAACCGGCAATCTCCGCCACGGCCGCCGTCTTGAGATCGGAGGCACCGGGCAGGCGCCACGCAATGGTGAGGTTCTCGGATTCGAGACCATAGACATCGCGGACGATCGGCGCCGTGATCGGCTGCTCCGGCTCATACTTCAGCACGGGGATGTTCGGATTGGGCTTCCAGTCGCCGAAATACTTCTCGATGGCGGCGACCATCTCGTCCGGGTCGAAATCACCGGCCACGCACACGGCTATGTTGTTGGGAACATAGTAGTTGGCGATGTGGGCCTTGATGTTGGTGATGGAGGGGTTCTTGAGGTGTTCCTGGGTGCCGATGGTGGTCTGCTGTCCGTAGGGATGGTGCGGATAGAGAGCCTTGGCGAGGGCCTCATAGACCTTCTCGCTATCGCGGGTCAAGGTCATGTTCTTCTCCTCATAGACGGTCTCCAGCTCGGTGTGGAAACCGCGGATCACCAGATGGCGGAAGCGGTCCGCCTGGATGCGGGCCCAGTTGTCAATCTGGTTGGAGGGGATATCCTCGGTGTAGACGGTCTCGTCGTCGGAAGTCCAGGCATTGGTGCCGGAGGCGCCGATGACAGCCATCAACTTGTCATACTCGTTGGGGATGGCCAGCTTGGAGGCCTCATAGCTCACCGAGTCGATCTGGTGGTAGATCGCCAGGCGCTCCGCCTCGTCCGTGGTCTGGCGGTAGACCTCAAACAGGCGCTCGATCTCGTCGAGCAAAGGCTTCTCAGCAGCGTAATTCACCGTACCGAACTGCTCGGTGCCCTTGAACATGATGTGCTCCAGGTAGTGGGACAGGCCGGTGGTCTCGGAGGGGTCGTTCTTGCTGCCCACCTTGACGGCCATATAGGTCTGGATGCGGGGCTGCTCCTTGTTGACGGACATGAAAACCTTCATGCCGTTATCCAGGGTGTACATCAAAGTCTGCTGGGGGTCACCGGGAACGGTTTCGTAGGTCACGGTGCGTTTGCAGGCTCCGGCAGCCAGAAGCAGAACGGCGGCCGAGGCGATCAATAAGAGTTTCTTTATCATAATAAATGCGTTATGTACGGATTAGAGCCCACAAAAGTAAGAAAAAATATGGCGAATTCTTGCTTTTTTGCCAAAAACTCTCTACTTTCGCACCGAAGTTTTTCATAGTTTAAGTTTAGGTTAAGTAACGGGCCAGTCGCAGGGATGCAACTGGCCCGTGAATTACGTTCACGGGCCAGCTGCATCCCGCTACGCTTCCAAATCCTTCTGCAATCTTCCTCCCGGCGGGTAGACCGGTCTCCGGCGAAAGCTCAGCCGCAGCAGGATCCGGTCCCCCGGATCCGGTCCCCGCCCTGCGGGGAGCGAGGATGGACGCCGAGACGGAGACCGGTCTGCCTGCCAGAAAGAAGCGGAAGGTTTGCCGGACACCCTGACCGCCGCATCATCGCTCAATACGGATTACATAAAGGTTAAAAAAGGTAAAAGATATGTTTTTGAGGGTAGGTTTTTACGTTTTTTAATGCCGGATAAGAATTTTTACTGCATCTTGGACGCAAAAACAAAACGCACTATGAAAACCATTCTCCCCTCCCTCGCGGCCCTCGCCGCCCTGCTCCTCCTCCCCTCCTGCCAAGACTTCTTCCGCCAAGAAGCCGACGGCAAACTCATCATCACCCTCGAAGCCCCCCGCCCCGCCGCCACCCGCGCCGGAACAGACCTCCCCGACGTCGGCACCTTCCTGCTCAGCGTCACCAACGCCTCCGGAGGAACCATCTACGAAGGCCCCTATGCCCAATCCCCGGACGAAATGAGCATCCCCGCCGGCTCCTATACCATCAGCGCCGTCTCCACCCTCTTTGAAGCCCCTGCCTTCGACACCCCCCAATGGGGCGACACCCAGGTCGTGACCGTCCCCTCCGGCGGCAGCGTCGCGGTGGACCTGAGCTGCAGCCAGCTCAACAGCGGCGTACGGCTGGACATCGACGAGAGCTTCCGCCGCGCCTTCCCCGGCGGCATCCTGAACCTGGAAGGCGAAGACGGCAGCCTGCTCTACGGCTATGCCGAGACGCGCACCGCCTTCTTCCGCCCCGGCCCCATCACGCTCCGCCTCGACCAGGGCGGCTTCACCCAGACGCTCTTCACCCGCAGCCTGCAGGCGCGGGAAATCCTCACGGTGCGCGTAAGCGCCAATGTGGAGACCAAGTCCGGCGGCATCTCCATCCAGCTGGACACCGCCCGCAACTGGCTGACGGACAACTTCGTACTCGGCGGACCGGGGGCGGGCAAGATCACCGACGCTTATGACGTTGCCGCGGCGCGCCTCCATCCGGGCGAGAAAGAGGTCTGGGTCTGGGGCTATATCGTCGGCGTGGCCACCAACACCCGGAAAGTCTCCTTCACCGCTCCTTTCACCAAAAACACCAACCTGGTCCTGGGCGAGAAGGCCGCCAGCACCGAACTCGACTATTGCCTCTCGGTGGAACTCCCCTCCGGGAAGCTCCGCGAAGCGCTCAACCTGGTGGACCACCCCGAGCTGTTGGGCAGGAAGGTCTATCTAAAAGGAAACCTTGAATCCGCGTATTATGGCATACCCGGACTCAAGGCTCCTTCGGAATATCAACTGCAGTAATTAGATGCGGGCGAGGATCTCCTTGGTCTGCTCCTCATAGCCCGGCTTGCGCAGCAGGGCGAACATATTCTTCTTGTACGCCTCCACGCCCGGCTGGTTGAACGGGTTGATCCCGAGCACGTAGGCACTGATGCCGCAGGCGAACTCGAAGAAATAGAACAGGGCGCCGAGGCTCGCCTCGTCGAGGCGCTCGACACTCACCTCCATCTGCGGCACGCCGCCGTCGATGTGGGCGAGCTTGGTGCCCAGCTGGGCCATCTGGTTGCAATGCTCCACGCGCTGGCCGGCGAGGTAGTTGAGCTGGTCGAGGTTCTGCGGATCGGACCCGATCACGACCTCGCGGGCGGCGTTCTGCACCATCACGGTGGTCTCGAACATCACGCGGTCACCCTCCTGGATGAACTGGCCCATCGAGTGGAGGTCGGTGGTACACACCACGGAAGCAGGGAAAATGCCGCGGCCTTCCTTGCCCTCGGACTCGCCGTAGAGCTGCTTCCACCACTCGCCCAGGTACTGGAGCTTGGGGTTGAAGGTCACGAGGATCTCCACTTTCTTATCCTGCTCGAAATAAAGCAGGTTACGCATCGCGGCATACAGCACGGCGGGGTTGTCGGCGGATTTGACGAGCAGGGCCTCGCGCTCCTCGGCGGCACCCTTCAGCATCGCACGCATATCGAAACCGGCCAGGACGATCGGCAGGATGCCCACCGGGGTGAGCACGCTGTAGCGGCCGCCCACGTCGTCGGGCACGACGAAGGTCTTGTAGCCCTCCTGGGTGGCGAGGGTCTTGAGCGCGCCCTTCTTCGCATCGGTGATGGCCACGATGCGGGCGGCGGCTTCGGCCTTGCCGTAGGTCTGCTCGATGTATTCCTTGACGATGCGGAAGGCGACGGCCGGCTCGGTGGTGGTGCCGGACTTGGAAATGACCACGCAGGCGGTGTTGCGCAGCTTGGCCAGATCCATCAGTTCGGCGAGGTAGTCCTCGGAGAGATTGTTGCCGGCGAAGACGATCTGCGGCACGCCCTCCGGACGGATGAAGCCGTGGGAAAGGGCCTCGATGGCGCAGCGGGCGCCCAGGTAGCTGCCGCCGATGCCGATCACGACCACCAGGTCCACGCCCTTGGCGGACCAGTCGTCGCGGATGGCCTCGCAGTCCGCGATCAGCGAGTCGGGGATGTCGACCGGCAGGGTCTTCCAGCCGAGGAAATCGTTGCCGGCGCCGCTGCCGGCATCCAGCACGTCATACGCCGCGAGGGCTTTCTGCACATACTTCTGAAAATCTGCATCTTTGACAAAGGAGCTGCAGCCTCCTACATTGACTTTGACCATGTTTGTATTGTTTTTGTCTGAATTTTCTCGTTTTCGCAGTTTACAAAGATAACAATAATCTCCGAATCAGAATTTGGAGCGAAGCCACTTGGAGATCACCTGGATGCGCTTGTCCAGCACCGGGTAGTCGAGGGTTTCCGGGGTGTCGCTGCGCTTGTTGGTGTTGAGCGTGATGCCGGAGGTGAACATCACCGAGGGGATGCCCGCTTCCACGAACCAGCGCTGGTCGCTGATCCGGCGGTAGAACAGCTCCGTGAAAGCGTCGCTGCCGTAGTAGTCGTGGTTGATATGGAGGCGGATGCCGCGGTTGGCGCTGTCCAGGGAGAAGCGTTCGCCCGAACCCCCGAGCACGAGCAGGTACTCCGGACTGGTGGGATAGACCGGCACCAGCGTGGACCCCAGGATGTCCAGGTTGACCGTCATCCGGATCGGATAGGCATAGCGATATCGCTCCAGGAAGGCGCGTGAGCCGGACAGGTCGGCGTTGTGGCCGTCATAGGCCACGAAGATGAGCCCGGTCTGGTCCTTGCAAAGCGGAACGAGTTCCCGGGCGAGCGCGAGCATCGCGGCCACCCCGGAAGCATTGGAATCCGCCCCCGGATAAAGCTCCCCGTCCAGGGTCCCCAGGCCGTCATAGTAGGCGCTCACCACGATGTAGCGGACGAAGAAACCGGGGGTGATCCCGATGACATTCCGTCCGATGCGGCCGTTGTGGACAAAGGTCTGGGAGAAGGCATTGAGTCCTGTATTGCGCAGTTGGCCGAGCAGATAGAAAGCCGTCCGCTGGGCTCCGACGGTCCCGAAAGCACGCCCGGCCTGCAGCGAGTCGCAAAGCCACGCCACTTCGGCGCGCAAATCCGCTACACGGTCCTGGCCGCGGAGCGGCAGGGCGGCCAGCAGGCAGAGCAACAAGATTTTGAGGCTGCGTTTCAATTCGGGTCCGATAATTGATTATCTTTGCAAAAATAATGAAAAAGTTTCTCCTGACCATCACTTTGCTGCTGCTCGGCGCAACTTTCGCCTTCGCCCAATAT
>JAEEGK010001098.1_pt1 | contig 67535 bp, 66 predicted proteins | sample 8958771 | NCBI WGS metagenome assembly JAEEGK01 (sample SAMN16246547, study PRJNA631951) | gut metagenome | biome: gut microbiome; feature: rumen; material: SC-attached | host: Bos | place: Iran: Karaj | collected 2018-10
CACCTCTACATTATATATATAATATAAAGGCACTCGCTTCTTGTACTACTTCTGTCTATGTAAATCTTTCAAAGAACTCTTTCTTTCTATGCTCCCGACCCAGCTTTTTGGGCGAAAGCGGGTGCAAAGGTACTGCTTTTTTCCGAACCGCCAAAACTTTTCAGGGAAAATTTTCAGTTTTTGAGTGTACTTTTCCCACTTCTTGACAAAAGTCAAGTCAAAAAAGTCTTATACATTATTATATTATATAAAATATTGGCAATTTTATGTACAAGCGTAAGAAAAAGTGAGGCAAAAAGAGGGATTTGTATATAAAAATTAGTACCTTTGCAGCTCATTTTAAAAGCAAGTCATATGAAGAAAAGCGTCATCACCACCCTACTTACCCTCGTCGTGCTGACGGGACAGGCCAAAGGCATTTCTAGGGAAAAAGGATGGCAGGTTCTACCGTCAAAGGCGGAATGGACAAAAGCATTAAAAAACAACAAGAAAACATCTTCTAAACAGTGGCGTTTCCCGCTGCCTGGGGCAAAAGTCATCAGCCCATACGGCAAGCGCGGTAAACGGAGTCATTCTGGCGTGGATATCAAAACAAAGGACAGGGACTCCATCTATGCCGCCTTCGACGGTGAAGTGGTGTTCTCAAAACCTTATCACGGATACGGCAACCTGATACGCATCAAGCATGCTAACGGACTGGAGACCTACTACTCACACAATTCTGAGAATTTGGTCAAGGAAGGGCAGCATGTAAAAGCGGGGCAGGTGATAGCACTTGTAGGACAGACAGGCAGGGCCACAACGCCCCATCTGCATTTTGAGATTCGCGTGAACGGAAAGGCGCGCAACCCTGCCGATTACTTCGATTTCAAGAAGTACGTCTACCGCAAACGATAACTGTGGCCCACTTTTTTACAAGGCCTTCCAACACTTTTTCCACCCCTTCCAAAAAGTGTTACGAGGCTTTGCAACAAAAATTCCATCGTATCGCAGAAAAAGCATTGTCTTTGTAACAAAAGGTGCAATATTCTCGTTAGTTCAAATAGAAGGATGCATCTTCAGATTAAAATGTCAAACGTAAAATTATAATTGTTATGAAGCATACATTATTAATAAAGGCAGTTCTTTGCGCTGCTATCCTGCTCACTTCAACTGGTGCGAATGCATCAAACAAAGACTTCAAGAAGTTAGCAAAGATTGATGGTGTGGAGCATGTCCACATTGGTAAGTTCCTGCTGAACCTCGCTGCAAAGAATGGGGGAAGTGTCGACTTAGGCGAGAATATGTCCTTCGTCGGCAAGTCAGGAGACATTCTCAAAAAGATAGACACAATTGATATTTATACCAGTGAAGAGAAAAAGACTATAGAGCAACTGAGCCAGCATGTGCGGAGCATTCTGGACGGGAACGGCTGGGAGCCCCTCATCAATGCAACAGATGAGGACGGCGAGAAGGTGAAAATCTATCAGAACCAAAAGGGTAAGTACACCACCGTCATCATTTTTACTGAAGAGGACGGCGAGGCTTCGCTGATAGTTATCGATGGCAAACTCGATATGGCACAAATGATGGAGCAAATGAGTAAAGAAGACTAAACCCCATACAAATATGAAAAAGATTATCTTATCACTTACCGTGCTGCTCTCAATGGGCAGTGCCTATGGTCAGACCGCAGAGAAACTGATGGCAAAATACAAGGCGCTGGAAGGTGCCCAATATGAGAATACTACCGAGGAAAGTCGCAAGAGTATTGAAGAGAACAAAGCCAGCTTGAGTCAGAAAGACTACGTCTATGCGCTGAAACACTTCAAGAAATCAGAACAGGTACAACTGACGTTAGACGATGACCAGAAGAAACAACTGGAAAAAGACCTTCAGTCACTGAGGAGTTATGAGATGTTGTTTGTGCTAAATGATAACAAGGAACCAGAGGATGGAAAGAACATCCTTCAGAATATGATTAATCAGACTTTTAGCCCTGATTACCAATTCCGTGTTTACGGCAAGGTGAAAGGCGATGTCGTCAAAGACATGCTGATTCGTTTTGACATGTGGGGCAAGGTGGTATTGTTACATCATGTCGGAAAAATCAAGAAAGACTTCATATTGAAAGGTCTCTACAACGACAATATGGTTCAGGTTGAAGAGAACGTAGACGCTGTAGATATGAAGGAGATCGTGAAGGAGGTGGAAAAAGGTAACGCGCTGTTCGTCATCAACGGCAAAGAGATTCCAGAACTCCGCTCTTTTGAAGAGGCTAAAGAATATATGGAGAAAAACAATTTCCACTTTAATCATGAATCGTGGGTAGTCGGCGGTGCCGTCAAGGAAAAATATCCGAATACCGACAAAAAGGTGGTCATTGAGTTTTCAAGGCAAGAGAAAGAGAAGAAATAACTGAATGGACGCACGGGAGTTCAAGCAACGTTTCATGCCTCACTATAGGTTGCTCTATCGGGTGGCTTACCACTTGACCGGCAATGCGCAGGATGCCGAAGACCTGCTTCAGGACATGTATCTGAAGTTGTGGCAGAAGCGCGACGACCTGAAAGAGGAGGCAGACACGCAGGCTTATCTTGTGACCATGATGAAAAACCTGTTCCTCGACCAACGGCGCCATAAACGCATTGACGCCTCCGAGGATATAGAAGCCCATGCGTCGCCTCCTGATGAACGGAGCCTCGACGAACAGATAGGCTCTCGAGACGAGGTCCAACAGGTGGAAGGGCTTATCCGGCAACTGTCAGAACGAGACGCGAAGATTATCCAGATGCACCTGATGGAAGACCGCTCCTACGAAGAGATAGAAAGCGACACAGGACTCTCGCAAGGCAATACCCGCATCATCGTGATGCGAGCGAAAAAGAAACTTAAACAACAATTCCTAAATATCACTAAGACATGGACGAACTGAATGATAAAACGTTAGAACAAATCCCCATCCCCGAAGGTCTTGAAGAACGACTGTCGGCCAAGATCGACGAGTGGGAGCAAGAGGAGAGGAAACAAAAGGCCCAGTGCCGTCGTCTGCTGCCCAGCATCCTGCGCTATACGGCTGTTGCCGCCAGCATCGCCCTCGTCTTTGGTGTGGGGTATCACTTCCTACGACAGGACGAGCCTGTGAATCTTGCTGAACAGGACACCTATCAGGACCCACTGCTGGCACAACAAGAGGCAGAACGCGCCTTGAACCTTCTGGCAGCCAACCTGAACAAGGGTTTGGGGCATCTGGAAAAGGCAAAAGCCCTGAGCGACAAGGCCGAGAACACATTAAACAAACAACTAAAAGCATTGAAATAACATGAAACAGAAAATGATAAGAACACTGCTTAGCATCATGGTGGCAATGTCAAGCCTCACCGTCAACGCTCAGGTTAAGGCGTTCGAGAAATATGCTGATATGAAGAACGTGTCGTACGTGTACATTTCCAAATATATGTTAGGAATGTCCAGCAAAGCATCTATGCCTTCGGTGCCTGGAGTGGATACGAAAAGCCTGGCCAGCAAACTGACTGGCATACAGATTATCAGTTCAGAAGAAAAGACGGCACGTGCCAAACTGAGGAATGACGTAAAGGACATTCTTGCGCATGACAAGTATGAAGTGCTGATGCAGATCAGAGAAGATGGCGACAAAGTAGATATCTACCACTGCGTAGGTAAGCAACAGTCAGTAGTTGTCATGTTAATGGACGAAGATGACAGCGCAACAGTGATGATCTTCTCAGGCAACTTTACCTTAGACGATGTCATGAAAATGACGAAATAACCAAACCTGATATTAAAGAGGCTAAGGGGCATTTCTTTGTTAATTTCTGATAAAACGGTTGTAATTGGGGGAAAAGTTCGTAACTTTGCAACGATTTGAGGTCAAGAATAACAAACATAAAATAAAGACATGAGGAAAATTCAATTATTTCTTGTAGCAGTTGCATGCATGCTGATGACCAGTTGTGGCAATATGAACCAGGTACTCAGTGCCATCCAAAACGGAAGTGTTATAAACGCCATTACCAGCGTTATTGGTCTTGACAAGGTATCAGCCCAGAACCTTATCGGCTCTTGGACCTACAATGGCCCTGGCTGTGCATTTACTAGTGAGAATCTTTTGGCTAAGGCCGGTGGCGAAGTCGCTGCTGCTCAAATTGAGGAAAAAGTAAAGCCATATTATCAGCAGGTCGGTATTTCTGCCAGCAACACCCAGATTACCTTCAAACAGGACGGAACCTTCTCATCCAAGATTGCCGGCACCAACTTCAGCGGCACCTACACCTTTGACGAGTCATCACAACAAATCAAGTTGAAAGGCATGCTCTTGTCCATTAACTGCTACACCAAAAGGGAAATCAACGGCATCTCCATTCTGTTTGAAGCTAAAAAACTGCTGACTGTGCTTCAGACGATGTCAGCCCTCAGCGGCAATTCGAACCTTCAGACCATCGGTGATCTGAGCAAACAATACGATGGTGTACGCGTAGGTTTCGACATGAAGAGATAACAAAACGAGAAATATTCAAGGAATTCTGCAAAAATATGCAGAAATATTTTGTCGGATGCAAAAATAGTTGTACTTTTGCATCCGATTTTTGAATAAATATACCAAGATGAAGGAAAAGAACAACCGTTTGGAGGCCCTCCGACTCATCATTTCAAGCCAACAGCTAGGCAGTCAGGACGAGTTGCTTAATGCGCTCCAGAAAGAAGGTTTCAAGCTCACGCAAGCCACGCTTAGTCGCGATCTCAAGCAATTGAAGGTAGCCAAGGCAGCCACGATGAGTGGCAACTATATCTATGTCTTGCCCAACGACACGATGTACAAACGCATATCCACGCCAAGCAACATCAAAGAGATGATGCAGGTACCAGGGTTTGTCAGCATCAATTTCTCTGGCAACATGGGCGTGATCAAGACACGTCCCGGCTATGCCAGTGCGATTGCCTGGAACATTGACAGCAGCGATATTCCTGCAATCATCGGTACCATAGCTGGCGACGACACCATCTTCATCGTTATCAAGGAAGGCGTCAAGCAGCAGGAAGTGATTGAAGCCCTGAATGCCGTCATCCCCAACATGAGATAATTCACACATACGCAAATCGATATTACACGATATAATCCATGGAACAAGAAATTGAAGTATTAATAGCTGGGCCGGAGCACGAGAAGTACGTCGACACCATTTTAGAGACGATTGCCGACGCTGCAAAAGTGCGAGGCACCGGTATAGCAAAACGCACACACGAGTATCTGGCCAAGAAAATGCTGGAGGCAAAGGCTGTCATCGCCTTGACGAAAGACGGCAGGTTCGCAGGATTCAGTTACATCGAGACCTGGGAGAACCAGCAGTATGTGACGACCTCCGGTTTGATTGTACACCCGGATTTCCGAGGCCACCACGTTGCAAAACGCATCAAGGACATGACATTCACCTTGGCTCGCACCCGTTGGCCCCATGCCAAGATTTTCTCGTTGACGAGTGGTGCCGCCGTAATGGCCATGAATACCGCTTTAGGCTACCAGCCCGTCACCTTTGCCGACTTAACGGAAGACGAGGCCTTCTGGAAAGGTTGCGAAGGCTGTGTCAACGTCGATGTGCTGCATCGCACAGGTCGCAAATACTGCATCTGTACAGCGATGCTTTACGATCCCACAGAGCACCTGCCGGCCAAAATTCCAGAGGAAGCGCTCTCGCGTATCCGTCATCTGCAAGAATTAGAAGAGCAATAAGAATAAAAGTAAAAAAGTAAAAAGGTAAAAAGATATGGCAAACAAGAAAGTAGTAGTCGCATTTTCCGGAGGTCTCGACACCTCCTACACAGTCATGAAGTTAGCCCTGGACGGCTGGGATGTATATGCCGCCTGCGCCAATACCGGCGGATTCAGCGCCGAGCAGTTGAAGACCAACGAAGAGAACGCCTATAAACTGGGAGCAGTTCAGTATGTGACCCTCGACGTGACACAGGAATATTACGCCAAGTCGCTGAAATATATGATCTTCGGCAATGTGCTGCGTAACAACTGTTATCCTATCTCCGTATCGAGTGAGCGCATCTTCCAGGCTATTGCCATCGCCCGTTATGCCAAGGAGATTGGCGCAGATGCAATCGCCCACGGAAGCACAGGCGCCGGAAACGACCAGATCCGCTTCGACATGACCTTCCTCGTCATGGCTCCTGGTGTGGAGATCATCACCCTCACCCGCGACAAGAAGCTGACCCGCAAAGAGGAGGTCGACTTCCTGAACGAACATGGCTTCTTTGCCGACTTCACCAAACTGAAATACTCTTATAATGTAGGTATCTGGGGTACCAGCATCTGTGGCGGCGAGTTACTCGATGCCACTCAGGGACTGCCAGAGGATGCCTATTTGAAGCATGTCACCGCCAAGGAGCAGGAAGCCACACTGAAGATCGGCTTCGAGAAAGGTGAGATTGTAGCCGTCAACGGCGAGCATTACGACGATAAGATCAAGGCCATCCAGATGATTGAGGAGATTGGCGCATCTTACGCCATCGGCCGCGATGCTAATGTGGGTGACACCATCATCGGCATCAAAGGTCGCGTAGGCTTTGAGGCTGCAGCTCCTAAACTCATCATCGAGGCCCATCGTCTGCTGGAGAAATCGACTCTCTCGAAGTGGCAGCAGTACTGGAAAGACCAGGTTGCCAACTGGTATGGCATGTTCCTGCACGAGAGTCAGTATCTGGAGCCCGTTATGCCGGATATAGAGGCCATGCTGACCTCCAGCCAGCGTAACGTCACTGGCACAGCCATCCTGAAGCTGCGTCCTTACGGTTTCGAGACCGTGGGCGTTGACTCTGTCAACGACCTGACCAAGAGCAAGCTGGGCGAATATGGTGAGACCCAGACTGGTTGGACTGCCGACGAGGCCAAGGGCTTCATCAAGGTCAGCTCTACCCCACTCCGCGTATACTACGGTATCCATAAAGACGAAAAGAGATGATTAAAGTTGGAATATTAGGCGCTGCAGGGTATACAGGCGGAGAGTTAATCCGCCTGCTGCTCAACCACCCGGAGGCAGAAATTGTATTTGCTAACTCAGAGAGCAACGCTGGTAATTTGGTCAGCGATGTGCACGAAGGACTCATCGGCGAGACAGACCTGAAGTTTACCGGCGAGATGCCCTTTGACCAGGTCGACGTCATCTTCTTCTGTTTTGGTCATGGCAAGAGCGAGGCCTTCCTGAAAGAGCACACCATCCCTGAGAATGTCAAGATCATCGATCTTGCACAGGATTTCCGCATCAAAGGTGACCACGACTACGTCTATGGTCTGCCCGAGATCAACAAGGCCGGGATTCAGAAAGCCCAGCATGTGGCCAATCCTGGCTGTTTTGCCACATGCATTCAGTTGGGCTTGTTGCCTGCTGCCAAGCTGGGACTGTTGAAATACGACGTTTCCGTTAATGCCATCACAGGTTCCACGGGTGCGGGTCAGAAGCCCGGTGCCACCACCCACTTCTCCTGGCGCAACAACAACCTGAGCATCTACAAGCCCTTCACACATCAGCACCTGGCAGAAATCCGTCAGTCGCTGATTCAGACACAGGGCTCACTCGACGTCGACATCGACTTCATCCCTTATCGTGGCGACTTTGCCCGTGGCATCTTCTGTACGGAGGTCATCCGCACAAAGGCCAATGCCAATGAGGTCATCCAGGCCTATAAGGACTTCTACCGCGATGCCGCCTTCACCCATTACAGCGACCAGTCGCTCGACCTGAAGCAGGTGGTGAATACCAACAAATGTCTCGTCCACATCGATGCCTTCGACAACAAGTTGCTCGTCACTTCCTGCATCGACAACCTGCTGAAAGGTGCCGTAGGCCAGGCCGTACAGAACATGAACCTCATGTTCGGCATCGACGAGACTGCCGGTCTCCGTCTGAAGGCCTCAGCATTTTAAAACAACATCTTTATGCAAAAAGAAAGGCAAATGTGACGGTTTGTCGGATTTTTGCAGTATCTTTGCACGCGATAATATAAAGACTTGACGATATGAAACTATTCGACGTATATCCGCTCTTCGACGTGAACATCGTAAAGGGCAAAGGCTGCAAGGTTTGGGACGACAAGGGTCAGGAGTATCTTGACCTCTACGGCGGCCATGCTGTGATCAGCATCGGGCACTCCCATCCCCACTATCAGGAGAAAGTGACGGAGCAGCTCAGTAAGATTGCCTTCTACTCCAACTCCGTGATCAATAAACTGCAGGTGGAACTGGCTGAGCGACTGGGTAGGATCTGTGGCTACGACGATTACCAGCTGTTTCTGATCAACAGCGGTGCAGAGGCCAACGAGAACGCCCTGAAACTGGCTTCCTTCAAGACTGGCAACACCCGTGTGCTGAGTTGTGAGAAAGCCTTCCATGGACGTACGAGTCTGGCCGTTGAGGTAACGAACAATCCCAAGATCGTCGCTCCCATCAACGACAACCACCATGTGCGTTTCCTGCCCTTGAACGACCTCGAGCCTTGGGTTCGCGAGTTGTCGAAGGGAGGCGTAGCAGCCGTTATTCTGGAGTGTATCCAAGGTGTGGGCGGCATTCAGATGGCTACGCCTGAGTTCGCTCAGGGACTGGCCTATGCCTGTAAGCGCTATGGTGCCGTGCTGATCTGCGATGAAATCCAGTGCGGCTACGGACGAAGCGGAAAGTTCTTCGCTCACCAGTGGTTGGGCATCAAGCCAGACATCATCACCGTGGCCAAGGGTATCGCCAATGGTTTCCCCATGGGCGCTGTGCTGATCTCGCCAGAGTTCGAGCCCGTCTATGGACAGCTGGGAACCACCTTTGGTGGCAATCACCTGGCCTGCGCTGCCGCCCTCGCCGTACTCGATGTGTTCGAGGAAGAGGGACTGGTAGAGAATGCCCGTGTCATAGGTGACTACCTGATGGAAGGTATCCGAAACATCGGCAGCTCGCACATCAAAGAGGTGCGCGGTCGCGGTCTGATGATCGGCATCGAACTGGATATGCCACACGCGATGGTCCGTAAACCCCTCATCAAGCATGAGCACTGTTTCACTGGCTGTGCGGGGCAGAACATCCTGCGTCTGCTGCCACCGCTCTGTCTCTCAAAGGCAGAGGCCGACGACTTTATTGAAAGACTGATCAGAGTAAAACCGGAAGAATTATGAAGATAGCTGTGATAGGTGCAGGCGCCATGGGTGGTGCCACCGTAGAAGGCCTCATCAAGGGCCAGCAGTTCAGAAACGAAGACATCACCGTGAGCGATCCCTCGCAGGCCGTGGTGGAGAAGTTCGAAAAGACTGGTGTCTGCGTGACAACAGATAACAAGCTGGCTGCTGATACGGCCGATATTGTCTGTGTCGTCGTCAAGCCCTGGCTCGTGGAACATGTACTGAAAGATATCAAGCCGGAACTGGATCCCAAGAAGCAGCTCCTGATTGTGATTGCAGCAGGCGTCAAGTCGGAGAGCATCAAGGAATGGTTGGGCGAGAACTGCCCTCCACTGTTCCTGGTTATTCCAAATATTGCGATTGCAGAGATGGCTTCGATGACCTTCATCGTGCCGTGCGGTGCTGTGGCACAGCACCAGACAGAGACGGTGAAGGCTATCTTCGACGAGATGGGCAGCACCCTGATTACCGATGAGCAGCATCTGGCAGCGGGTACGACGCTCGCCTCTTGTGGCATCGCCTATGCCATGCGCTATATCCGTGCAGCCTCTGAGGGCGGTGTGGAGTTGGGATTCAAGGCCGACGATGCCAAGGCCATCGTGATGCAGACGATGAAAGGCGCCGTGGAACTGCTGGAAGCCAGCGGTCTGCATCCTGAGGCCGCCATCGATCTGGTAACGACCCCTGGCGGTGTTACTATCAAAGGCCTCAACGAGATGGAACATGCTGGATTCACTTCAGCTGTCATCCGTGGGCTGAAGGCAGGAGCGAAGTGAGAAATGAAAAGTGAAGAGTGAAAAGTGAATAGTTATGGACGAACAATTAAAACAAATAGGCGAGCGTTTGCGCGGACTGCGCGATGTGCTTGATATCCCAGTGAGTGAGATGGCAGAGACCATCGGTATCGACGCGGGGAAGTATGAGAAGATTGAGGCGGGCGAACTCGACATCACGATCTCAAATCTGATGAAGATTGCCCACAAGTACGGCGTGTCAACGGAGGAGCTCATCTTCGCCGAGTCACCACACATGAAGTCGTACTATGTGACGCGCAAGGGACAGGGTATGTCTATTGAGCGCACGAAGGCATACAAGTACCAGTCGCTCGTAGGCGGCTTCGTAGGGCATAAGGCCGATGTGTTCATCGTTACAGTAGAACCCAAGCCTGGTGTACGCACCATTTACAAGAACTCGCATCCTGGACAGGAGTTCAACCTCATCCTGGAAGGCAAGATGGAACTTTATATCGGGGGCAAGACCATGATCCTCGAAGAAGGCGACAGCATCTATTTCGACTCCACAAAACCCCACGGTATGTTGGCCGTAGGCGACAAGGCTGTGAAGTTCTTAGCATTTACAGTAGAATAAACTAGACTATGATTGAGAGATTTTTAAAGCAGACGAAGTTCACGTCTGTTGAGGATTACAACAAGAATCTGGAGTTCATCATCCCTGAGAACTTCAATTTCGCCTACGACGTGATGGACGCGTGGGCTGAGGAGGCACCTGAGAAGCTGGCCATCCTTTGGACCAATGACCAGGGAGAAGAGATCCGTACCACTTACGGACAACTGAAAGAGCAGACCGATCAGGCTGCCAGTTATCTGCAGACACTGGGCATTGGCAAGAACGACCCCGTGATGCTGATCCTGAAGCGCCGCTATGAGTGGTGGGTGGTGATGCTCGCTCTCTGCAAGATTGGCGCCATCGTTATTCCCGCTACCCACATGCTGACAAAGCATGACATCGTATATCGCAATACCCGTGCCTCTGTAAAGGCCATCATCTGCGTGGACGATCCCTATGTGGTGAGTCAGATTCAGGCTGCCATGCCTGAGAGTCCCACAGTGAAGCAATACATCACTATCACCGATCATGGCAAGCCCATCCCTGAGGGATTCCACGACTGGCAGACAGAATGGAAGCAGGCACCGAAGTTCGTACGCCCAGCCTTCGTGAATACCAATGACGACACCATGCTGATGTACTTCACCTCTGGTACCAGCGGTGAACCTAAGATGGTGGCCCACGACTATCTGTATGCCATGGGACATCTCTCTACAGGTGTGTTCTGGCACAATCTCCATGAAGGCTCACTCCATCTTACCGTGGCTGATACCGGCTGGGGCAAGGCCGTCTGGGGTAAGTTCTATGGCCAGTGGTTCGCCGGCGCAACGGTGTTCGTGTTCGACCATGAGAAGTTCAATGCCGATACGCTTCTCCGCCAGATGGAGAAGTATCACGTCACATCATTCTGCGCACCTCCTACCATCTACCGTTTCATGATACGTGAGGATCTCTCGAAATACGACCTGTCGAGTCTCGAATACTGCACCACCGCTGGCGAGGCCTTGAATCCTGCCGTCTTCGACAAGTTCTATGAGAAAACCGGCATCAGGATGATGGAGGGTTTCGGACAGACAGAGACCACGATGACCCTCGGCACCTTCCCTTGGATGACACCCAAGCCCGGTTCCATGGGTATCCCCAATGCACAGTATGACATTGACCTTATCCGTGCTGACGGCACGCCCTGTGAAGATGGTGAGAAAGGCGAGATCGTCGTTCGCGTAGGCGACCGCAAGCCTATCGGCCTCTTCAAGGAATACTACCGTGACCCTGAGCTGACCCGCGAGGCCTGGCACGACGGACTCTACCACACAGGCGACATGGCCTGGCGCGACGAGGACGGCTACTACTGGTTTGAAGGCCGTATCGACGACGTGATCAAGAGCTCCGGCTATCGTATCGGTCCGTTTGAGGTGGAGAGTGCCCTGATGACCCATCCCGCTGTGGTGGAGTGCGCCATCACTGGTGTACCCGACGATATCCGAGGCATGGTGGTCAAGGCTACCGTTGTTCTCGGCAAGGAATGGAAAGACAAGGCCGGCGAAGACCTCATTAAGGAACTGCAGCAGCACGTCAAGAAAGAGACGGCTCCGTATAAGTATCCACGTATTGTAGAGTTCGTCGATGAGCTGCCGAAGACCATCTCCGGCAAGATCCGTCGCGTGGAGATCCGCAAGAAAGACGCGGAAAAATAAGCATGGCGGCGCATAATGAGTTAGGGAAATGGGGCGAAGACCTGGCTGTAGCCTATTTGCAAGGAAAAGACTACACGATTATAGAACGTGACTGGAAGTCAGGACGTCGCGACATTGATATCATTGCTAAAGATGAATCCGGAGCCATTGTGTTTGTGGAGGTGAAAACCCGTCGCAACCGGGTATTCGGCGAACCTGAGGATGCCATCGACTACAGGAAGATGCAGAGTCTCCAGCAAGCCATCAACCACTATATCAAGTACCACCGTATCAACAGCGAGGTACGCTTCGATATCATCAGTATCATTGGCACGATAGGCTCAGAACCGGAAATAAACCACATCAAGGATGTTGCACTGTTATAGTGAATAGTGAATAGTGAAATGAAAAAGAGAATTGTTATAAAAATCGGCTCGAATGTACTGACGAGGAAGGACGGGAAACTCGATGTCACCCGTATGTCGGCACTTGTCGACCAGATTGCTTGGCTGAGGAAACAGGATATCGAGGTGATTCTCGTATCGTCAGGAGCTGTGGCTTGCGGCCGGAGGGAACTGACAGTAGACCACACGCTCGACTCAGTGGAGCAACGACAACTTTTCTCTGCCGTGGGTCAAGTGAAACTCGTAGGACTCTACTACGACCTGTTCCGTGAGTTCGGCATCCATGTAGGTCAGGTTCTCACGATGAAGGAGAACTTCCAGCCTGGCGAGCAGTATAAAAACCAGCAAGCCTGCATGACCGTCATGCTTGAGAACAATGTGCTCCCAATCGTAAATGAGAACGACACAGTATCAGTTACAGAGCTGATGTTTACTGATAACGATGAGCTCTCCGGACTTATCGCACAGATGATGAAAGCCGACACCCTCATCCTGCTCTCCAACATTGATGGCATCTATGATGGACACCCTGACAATCCTTCTTCATCCATTATTCCGAAGGTGGAGCCTGGTCGCGATCTGTCCCAATACATCAAGGAAGAGAAGAGTGCCTTCGGCCGTGGCGGCATGCATTCCAAGTATACCACTGCCAGCAAAGTTTCCCAAGCCGGCATCCGTGTCATCATCGCAAACGGTGAGCGCGAGAACATCCTCGTCAATTTACAAGAACATTCTGAAACAACCCCACATACTGAATTCCTACCATGCAACTGAAAGAGACTTTTGAGAGTGTGAAGCGGGCGAGCAAGACGTTGGCCCTGTTAAGCGATGAACAGCGGAATGAGATTCTGCTGGCTGTGGCTGATGCCATCATCAACCAACAGGAAAGAATCCTAAAGGCCAATGGCGAAGACCTGGCCAAGATGGACCCGTCCTGTCCTCTTTACGACCGTCTGCAGTTGACGGAGAGTCGTTTGCAGGGTATCGCTGCTGACATGCACAATGTCGCCACCCTGCCCTCACCCTTAGGACATATCACCAAGCAGAAGACACTGCCCAACGGACTGCGGCTCTGTCGCGTCAGCGTGCCCTTCGGGGTCATCGGCATGATCTACGAGGCCCGACCCAACGTCACATTCGACGTATTCTCACTCTGTTTCAAGAGCGGCAATGCCTGCGTACTGAAAGGTGGTAAGGATGCCGACTGTTCCAACCGCGAGGAGGTGGCACTCATTCATGAGGTACTGGAGCGTTTCGGTGTCTCCAGCGACGTTGTAGCCTTGCTGCCTGCCACCCATGAGGCGACAGGCGAAATGCTGAATGCCATAGGCTATGTTGACCTCTGCATCCCCCGTGGAGGGCGCAAGCTCATCGACTTTGTCCGCGACACAGCCCGCATCCCCGTCATCGAGACTGGTGCCGGTGTGGTGAATACCTATTTCGACAAAGACGGCGACCTGGAAATGGGCCGCGCCATCATCAACAATGCCAAGACCCGCCGTGTCAGCGTCTGCAATGCCTTGGATTGTCTGCTAGTTCATCTGGCCCGGCTAGCCGATCTAGAGAGACTAGTAGAGCCTTTGGCTGAGAAAAAGGTGATTATCTATGCTGATGAGCAGGCCTTCGCTGCCCTCGACGGGAAATACCCCTATCTCGAACCAGCCACTGCCGACAGCTTCGGCACAGAGTTTATGGACTACAAACTCGCCATAAAGACCGTTGCTTCGTTGGATGAAGCACTCTCTCACATCGACGAGAACGGCTCCGGCCATAGTGAGTCTATCATCACGATGAATGAAGCCACGGCCCGCCAGTTCCAGATGCATATCGATGCCGCCTGCGTCTACTGGAACGCCCCCACATCGTTTACCGATGGTGCCCAGTTCGGCCTTGGAGCAGAGATCGGTATCTCTACGCAGAAGCTTGGTCCCCGCGGTCCCATGGCCCTTGAAGAGATATGTACCTATAAGTGGCTCATCGAGGGCGAAGGTCAGACGAGACCATAATGAATAGTGAATAAAATAGTGAATAGTTATATGAAATCATTTATCAACGTACAGGATATCGGCCCGCTGGACAAGGCGATGGCCGAAGCTTTTGAGATCAAGAACGACCGTTACAAATATCAGCATCTGGGCAAGAACAAGACCCTGATGATGATCTTCTTCAACAATAGTCTGCGCACCCGTCTCTCCACCCAGAAGGCTGCCATGAACCTCGGCATGAATGTCATCGTGCTCGACGTGAATGCCGGTGCCTGGAAACTGGAGACAGAGCGTGGTGTCATCATGGATGGTGACAAGAGTGAGCATCTGCTCGAGGCCATCCCCGTGATGGGTTGCTACTGCGACCTTATCGGTGTACGCTCGTTTGCCGGTCTTACCGACCGTGAATACGACTATGCCGAGACGGTGCTTCAGCAGTTCATCAAGTATAGCGGCCGCCCCGTCTTCGCCATGGAGACAGCTACCGTACATCCCCTCCAGGCCTTTGCCGATCTCATCACTATCGAGAAGCATAAGACAGTGGAGCGTCCTAAGGTGGTTCTCACCTGGGCACCTCATTGCCGCGCCTTGCCTCAGGCCGTGCCCAACAGCTTCGCCCAGTGGATGAATGCCGCTCCCGATGTCGATCTCGTCATCACCCACCCAGAGGGCTACGAACTCGACCCGCAGTTTGTCGGCAATGCCGTTGTGGAGTACGACCAGAAGAAAGCCTTCGAAGGAGCCGACTTCATCTATGCCAAGAACTGGAGCAACCCCGGTGTGACCAACCCCGCCGACTATGGTAAGATTACCTCTAAGGACATGTCGTGGACTGTTGACACCGAACACATGTCCTGGACCAACAACGGTAAGTTCATGCACTGCCTGCCCGTGCGTCGCAATCTCATCGTCACCGACGATGTCATCGAGTCACCCAACTCCCTTGTCATCCCCGAGGCAGCCAACCGCGAGATTTCCTGCTCCGTCGTCATCAAGCGAATGCTCGAAGCCCTATGATCTCATTCGAATGTGACTACAACAACGGGGCTTGTCAGCAGGTCATTGACAACCTCGTAAAGTATAACAATGCCAAGCCGACGCCCTATGGTTTCGATGAGTTCAGCGAACGGGCCAAAGCCCGTATCCGCGAAGCCTGTGGTTTGCCCGATGCCCAGATATTCTTCCTGACAGGCGGCACCCAGACCAATGCCACCACCATCGACTCGATGCTCTATCAGTACGAGGGCGTCATCTGTGTCGGCAGCGGTCATATCAATGTGCATGAGGCCGGTGCCGTGGAGTTCACGGAGCATAAGATTATCACCCTGCCCGACACGCAGGGGAAACTCGAGGCCAGGGTACTCGACAAGTACCTCGACGACTATATGCACGACGGCAACAAGGATCATGCCGTGCATCCGGGACTGGTCTACATCACCTTCCCCACAGAGTTCGGCACACTCTACAGTGCCAAGGAGCTCAACGACATCTACCAGGTATGTCAGAACTATGAGATACCCCTTTATATCGACGGGGCCCGCCTGGGATACGGTCTGATGGCCACCGGCAATGACATCACCCTACCCTATCTGGCCCGTCACTGCGATGTCTTCTATATCGGTGGCACAAAGATTGGCGCCCTTTGTGGAGAGGCAGTCGTCTTCACCAACCGCAAAGCCCACAAGCACTTCTTCTCCATCCAGAAACAGCATGGTGCCGTAATAGCCAAAGGTGCACTCATCGGTCTGCAGTTCGAGGCACTGTTCACCCCTCATGAGGATGGTGAGCTATTGTACTACAGCCTTTCACGCAATGCCATCAAGACTGCCATGCGGATGAAGGACATCTTTATTCGCAAAGGCTTTGAATTCCTGGTCGACTCGCCCACCAATCAGCAGTTTGTCATCATCAGCAACGAACAGGCAGACCGCCTGAGTCAGAAGATGCAGTTCACGCATTTCGGTCAGACCGACAAGCACCACACCATCTGCCGTTTCGTCACCAGCTGGGCTACGACAGACGAAGAGATCGATGAGCTCGAACAAATATTAGACTAAAAAACAAGGATGCCGACCCTCGTGGATCGGCATCCTTGTTTATTCAGATACGGTGGTTTCGCCAGACACCTCACATCCCCAGGCCGCCGTTATCGTACCAGCCACCTCGGTACCATCAGCCTTAATCAGCTTGGCGCTCTTTACTCTAGCGGTCTGTAAACCGGCATTCGTCTGGAGGGTAATACGCTGGAAACTCGATCCCAGTGTCGCGGCATCGAAGGTAGCAGTTGTCGTGGCCGAAGTTTCCGACAGGGGCACATACTGCTCCTTGTATGAACCTTCAGAGACTTTGTCGCCATAGATCTTTATCTGCAACTTGTCACCATAGGCCTTGTCCATCTCCACGGTGATACCTTTATAGTCGCTCACTTTGAAGCCGCTGTCATTCCAGTCACCGTAAAGGAACAGCTCCGACCATTCCTGATTATACTTCACGACATACTCGAAGGAGGCGACGGGATACTTGCCTGCATAGCTGTCGCCGTGGTAGGCTTTTGCAATGCGCTCTGCCAGGTCGGGCTGATTAAATGCCGGTACGCTACGGTAAGCACCGTCAGAGAGACCCATCCAGTAGAAGGTTGCAATATCAAGTTCTTTGGCCTTCTTCACCCAATAGTCTACAAAACTGAAGAAATCGCTCTTGCGGACATCATAGTCGGTCTTACCTGTCCCGGCATCCACATTGCTGGAGCCCCATTCACCGATGACAACCGGCACTTTCAGCCTCGTTATGAGTTTATCGTTTATATTGCTGAAGAGCCAGTCAAGGTAGGTTATCTCTTTGCTAAACCCGTTTGAGATGTTTGGATAGCTGTGTACTTCAACAATCAGATGCTTCGACACCTTATCTGTAGGCAACTTAAACTGTTCCACGGGGAGATTGGCATTCGTCGACCAGTTGCCGCCAGGAGAAGCAGCATACGTGTTGACGACCAGATTACGAATGGCATTGTTACCGCCAGTGTTGCGGACGGCATCCACGAAGCTCTGTGCATAGTTGTTGACAGCCTCCAGCGACTTCTTGGCATAGTCGGCATCAAAAGAACCCACTGAGGTAGGATAGTTCCAGCAGCTCTTGGCGTCGAGCATCTCATTATAGGACTCGAAGAGCAGATGCTGGTCATAGTCCTTGAAGGTCTCGGCAATCTGTTTCCAGAGATATTCAAACTTGCTCTTGTTCTGTGTATAGTTGGCTTCGTCAGCCTTGATCCACGACTTAAACGAGCCGTTATCGGCACCCGTATCGTGGTGCACGTTGAGGATGCAGTACAATCCCTCACCGATCACATAGTCCACCACCTCTTTCACACGTTTCATCCAGGCATCTTTGACCTTGCCCTCGGAATCCATTTCTTGATACCATGTCACCGGCACACGGATAGCACCGAAGCCTGCCTCCTTCATCATCTTGATGAGTTCACGTTTCGTCACGGGCTGTCCCCAACAGGTTTCATGGTCTGCCGTGGTTGTCCACGACGACTTAGAAGCATCGTTGGCATCAAGGGTATTACCCAGGTTCCAGCCCACTCCCATATTCTTGACTGCGGCTGTAGCAGATTCAAACGTATCTACGATCTCCTCAGGTTTCTTGGCAGTGGTAAAACTCAGCGTATAGGCATCAGCTTTTGCACCTGACACATTGACAAATCCCTCAGGAATAGTAATGGTGACCTTGGTTTCATAATCATAGCATCCTACAGAAAGGCTGACCACTTTACCATTTGCCGTGGCACCCTTCATGATAGTCCCACCAGAGACGCTTATCTGTTTACTATTGTCAAGACTCACCTCCTGATCATAGGTAATCTGGACATTAATGGAGCCAGTTGGAATATCCGTAGCATTGTTACTTGGTGAGGTAGAGACCACCTTTGGTGCTTTAGCGGGCGGTGCAGACTCTGAATCGTCACTACCACTACAACTGAACAATGAAAATGATAGTGTGATGACCGAAACCATCATCATCAAAACAGTAAAAAATCTTTTGTTATTCATAACTTTACATTTATTAGAATTGATATTTGTCATCATTTTGCTTCCGCAGCCAACTTGTTGCGCACGGGATTAGCGTACATCGTGAGGATGCGCTCACGCAGGAAGGCCTCATCCTTGTTGTCGAGAATGATCTTGGCAAGCTGACCGGAGAGATATTGTTCAAAACGCTGTTTGTCGGCAGCGGTGTAATGGGCATTGTTTGCCTGATTGCCCTGGAGTTCGTCGAGGGCAATGTAATTGCAGGGGAAGAGTTCGTAGCCTTGGTGGATCTCCTTGTCCATCCGTTCAGCCAAAGCCTTGAAGAAATCGGCCTTAGGAAGGTTGGAGAGTTCGTCGATCCATGCATTGATGGGTGCTGCCGCGCGATAGACCACGCGACCCTTATAGCCGAAGATGCCTGTCTTCATATTGTCGAGGTCATCCTGGCGGGATTTCTTGAAGGCAGGGTTATCGCGCTTCTGCTGGAACTCCTGGGCCTTGAGATAATCGCAGGGATCGTATTCGTAGCTGATGGTCAGAGGGACAATATTAAGATCTTTCAGATCGCCACCCATCGCCAGCATCTTCAGCACGGCATCCTGGGTACGGTCGTTGGAATCCTTGGCCCTCCCCTCGCGCTGGGCTATCCAGATATTCTCCTTCTTTTGCGTGACGGCAAAATGGATATACCGGCTCATGAGCTGCGAGGCGGCAAGTGTTTCACGGAGTGAGAGACCGCGACGGACGGTAAAGGCCTTGTTCATGCGGACGAGGCGTTTGATCCATGGGTAGATAAGCAGATTGTCGCCGATGCCGATCTCAACGGTCGTGGGATAGCCGGCCTCCACGAGTTTCACATCGAGGAAGGCTGAGTCGAGCACAATGTCGCGATGGTTAGAGACGAAGGTGTATCGCGACTCACGGGGACCTGTCCCCGTGAGTCGCGCATCATCGAAACCGCAGCCGTCGGTATGTTTGCGGATGATATAGTTGACAACGGGCTTCATGAAACGCTTCTGGAAATCGAGGGGTGTCTTCACACCCGTGAAGGCCAGACGCAATAATCCGTTGCGGACAGTCTTTGGCAACCAGGGGGCAAAACCCTTCATGATGACATTGAACTGTCGGTCGCTGAGCAGGTCTTCAAAGGCCTGCTTCATCTCCTCCGGCTCGTACGGCCTGATCTCACTGAACTCCTCCGGGATTCTCATCTGCTGTTCTTAACCAAGTTGGTTTTCGACAATGTCTGAGAGCACATCCGCCATCTTCAGGCCTGCTGCAGCCACCTGCTGGGGAATAAAGCTGGTGGCAGTCATTCCTGGTGTGGTGTTCACCTCGAGCATTGAGATCTTACCCTCCTTCGACACAATATAGTCGATACGGATGATGCCGTTGCAATGGAGGATATCGTAGATATGAGAGGTAATCTGTGACACACGGTCTGCCACATCAGCAGGAATGCGGGCAGGGGTAATCTCCTGCACCTGACCGTTGTACTTGGCATCGTAGTCGAAGAACTCATTCGATGTCACCACCTCAGTGATGGGGAAGATGACGGTCTTCTCACGGGTCTTATAGATGCCCTGGGTGATCTCCGTCCCTTCAAGCAGCGACTCCACCATTACTTCAGGACTCTCCATGATAGCCTTACGGATGGCAGGGGCCAACTGATCCTTACATTTCACTTTCGACACGCCGAAGCTGCTGCCGTCGGCTGCGGGTTTGACAAAGCAAGGCATGCCGATGCGCTCCTCGATCTCGTCGTCGCTTACCAGTTCCTCGTAGCCCTTACGGATCAGCAACGAGTCGGCTACGCTCACACCAAAGCCACGCAGATAATTGTTCAGCACAAACTTATCGAAGGTCATAGCCTCGACCAGCAGGCTGCTGGTGGAATAAGGCAGCCCAATCAGATCGAAATAGCCCTGCAACTTACCGTTCTCACCCGGTGTGCCGTGGATGGTGATATAGGCATAGTCGAAATAACGCTTCTGACCGTTCTCCACGAACGAGAAGTCATTCAGGTCCATCTTCGCAGTCGTACCATCCGGCAGTTCCACATGCCAGTCCATGCTTTTGATGTCAACGATATAAATATTGTAGCGCTCCTTGTCGAAGAAGGAGTAGAGTCCCTGAGCCGAGCGCAGGGAGACATCGTGTTCCGATGAGTCGCCACCACAAACGATGGCAATTGTTCTCTTATCCATTGTATCTTTATTATTTTACCTTTTTACTCTTTTACCTTTATATATTTTCTCCATTTATCTATCAGCGTAGCCATATCCTCGGGCCATTCCGAAGTGAAGTCCATCTGCTGTCCCGTTCTGGGATGTACGAAACCCAGTGTGCGGGCATGCAGCACCTGCCGCGGACAGAGCTTGAAACAGTTCTGGATATATGCCTTATAGCTGGCCGTTCGCTCACCACGTCTGATCTCACAGCCTCCATAGCGTTCATCACAGAACAGCGGATGTCCGATGTGCTTCATGTGTGCACGGATCTGATGCGTACGGCCTGTTTCGAGCACACACTCCACCAGTGTCACGTAGCCATAGCGTTCCATCACCCGATAATGGGTCACGGCGGGCTTGCCAATTTCTGAGCCAGGCGGGAAGACCTCCATCCGCAGACGATCCTTCGGGTCGCGCCCGATATTACCCTCTATCCTACCCTCGTCTTCCACGAAATTCCCCCATACCAGGGCATTATAGCTACGATGGGTGGTCTTGTTGAAGAACTGCTTGCCTAACGAGGTCTTGGCATCGGGTGTCTTGGCGATAACCAGCAGGCCACTGGTATCCTTGTCGATGCGGTGGACGAGTCCCACCTCAGGGTCGTTGGGGTCATAACTCTCCAGATCCTTCAGATGCCAGGCAATGGCATTGACGAGCGTGCCGGTGAAATTGCCGCATCCCGGATGAACCACCATACCTGCAGGCTTGTTGATCACCATCAACTGGTCATCTTCGTAAACCACCTCCAAAGGGATATCTTCCGGTTCGATGGTGGTATCATAGTGCGGACGGTCGAGCATCAAGGTGATGATATCTCCCGCGCGTACCTTATAATTACTTTTAACGGGACTACCGTTTACATGAATGAAACCGGCATCGGCAGCTTTCTGGATTCTGTTACGGCTGGAATGAGGCTGGTGGTCGGCAAGGAACTTATCAATACGCACGGACACCTGACCTTTATCCACTTCTATCCGGAAGTGCTCATACAACGTCTCACCATCGCCTACTGGTTCACCAGCGTCGAGCAGTTCGTCGTCATCAAGTTCGATGGTGTCCATTACTTCACTCACTGTCCTGTAACCTCTTTTATTTCTTCAAAGTCGTCTCTTTCCTCATAGGGACCAGTCACCTCGGCGTCCTCCTCACCCATACGGTATTCCGGCTCGACATATTCCAGATCCACATCGTCAGAATCATATTCGCCACTGCCGATCATCAGGGTCAGCGGCGTTTCAATCGATATCATATCGCCGGCAGCTATCCGACGACCACGACAGAGGATGCCATACACCCAGTCCTTTTCTCCCATCACCAATTTCGGCGGCAGCAGCTTGTATCCCATCGCCGTCAACTTGGCCTCTGCCTCACGATAACTGCTGTTATCCACCAGATCAGGAATAGGGAAAGACGGAGAAGACGGTGAATTCACGGTTACATAAATGGTATGTCCCGACTTCACCATCGTGCCCGGCCCCGGGTTCTGTGCCAAGACGCAATTGGCCGGCAGTTTCTTGTTATAGCCCGAATCGGCCACCATGATGTTCAGTCCGTCCTCGAGTATCAGTGTCCTGGCATTGGTAAACGACATGCCTTCAATCTTCGGCACCTTGATACCCTCGCCATGATGGGTATACCACTCCAGACCATACTTAACACCCAGGCACAAAGCCACAATCACAAGTACCATCGCCAGAAGATTACCCAGGAGATAGACACTCACGAACTTCCCAAAGAATTCCTTTACCTTCATGGCTGCAAAGATACGAATAAGCGAGCAAAAAACAAAGCAAAAGCACAAAAAAATAAAAAGAAGCAAAGATTATTCTCTACTTCTTTCTATTTTTACTTCATTTTCTGCGAAAATGGAATTACTTTCCGTGGTTCTCGTCAGAAACAGTTAACTTCTTACGACCTTTGGCGCGACGTGCAGCCAATACGCGGCGACCATTCTTGGTGGCCATTCTCTCACGGAAGCCGTGCTTATTTACGCGACGGCGATTGTGCGGCTGAAATGTTCTCTTCATTGCTTTTTACTATTTATTTGTTACTTTTTCAACGATTTGGGGTGCAAAAGTACTCATTTCTTTTGAATTACGCAAGAAATATGTGAGATTTTTCACTTTTCACTTTTCACTTTTCACTTTTTTTCGTACCTTTGCACCCGAAAACGATATAAAAGTAACATTTTTAGGTATATGATTAATTCACAAGACATTAAAAAAGGCACCGCCATTCGCATGGACGGTAGTATTTGGGTTTGCATCGATTTCCAGCATCGCAAGCCAGGTAAGGGTAACACTATTATGATCATCAAGGTCAAGAACGTTTCTGACGGTCGCGTACTGGAGCGCCGTTTCAATATCGGTGAGAAACTCGAGGATGTAGTCATCGAGCGTCGTCCCTATCAGTATCTCTATGAGGACCAGAGCGGTCGTATCTTCATGAACCAGGAAACTTTTGAGCAGATTCCCATCGACAACGAACTCGTGATCGGTCATGAGTATATGAAGGAGAGTGATATCGTAGAGGTTGTCAGCGACACCACCGACGGTACAATCCTCTATGCAGAAATGCCTGTCAAGACCAACCTCCGTGTTGTTCACTCAGAGCCCGGCATCAAGGGTGATACAGCCACCAACACACTGAAGCCCGCCACTCTGGAGACCGGTGTTGAGGTGCGCGTACCTCTCTTCATCAACGAAGGCGACCTGATTCAGGTTGACACCCGCGACGGCAGCTATCTGAACCGCGTGAAGGAGTAAAACAATTAAGAGTGAAGAACTAAGAATTAAGAGTTATGATTACCAGACAAGCAATGATTTGAGCAATGATGCGAGAATGGCATGCAAGGTAATCATAACTCTTCACTCTTAACTCTTAATTCTTAACTTAAAAAGACTATGAAATACTCCATTATCGTTCCTGTATTCAATCGTCCCGACGAGGTTGACGAACTGTTAGAAAGCCTTTGCCGGCAGAAGGTGAAGGACTTTGAGGTGTTGATTGTCGAGGACGGCTCGCAGCGCGACTGCAAAGCGGTGGTCGACAAATACGCCGACAGGCTCGATGTGAAGTATTTCATGAAACCCAACAGCGGCCCGGGTCAGAGTCGCAATTACGGTGCAGAACGCGCCAACGGTGAATGGCTGATTGTGCTCGACTCCGATGTCGTATTGCCTGAGGGCTATCTCGCCGCCGTCGACTCTGCCATCAGCCATCAGACATCCGACATCGTCGCCTTTGGCGGCCCCGACGCAGCCCACCCCTCCTTCACACCCGTACAGAAAGCCATCAGCTACTCGATGACCTCCTTTTTCACCACGGGCGGTATCCGAGGCGGCAAGGCCAAACTCGACAAGTTCTATCCCCGCTCCTATAACATGGGCATCCGCCGTGATGTCTATATGAAACTAGGTGGCTTCACGAAGATGCGCTTCGGCGAGGACATCGACTTCTCCTACCGTATCGTCGAGGCAGGCTATCAACCGCGTCTTTTCCCAGATGCCTGGGTATGGCACAAGCGACGTACAGACCTAAAGAAATTCTTCCGTCAGGTGTACAACAGCGGCATTGCCCGTATCAACCTGATGAAACGCCATCCGGGCACCCTGAAACTCGTACACCTGCTACCCACCGTCTTTACGCTGGGGGTTATCGGTTGTATCATGCTCTTCGCTTTGGGAGCAGCTCTGTACTGTTATGGCGAATGGCTCGATGCCAACAACCTTCGCCCCACCGACAATATGCATCAGGGCGTTGGTTTTGTCTTCTGCGTGCTGGCTCTGTTGCCCCTACTTTTTTATTCCCTCGTCATCTTCATCGACTCCAGCATCCGCAACCGCAACCTCTGGGTGGGTCTGCTCTCCATCCCTGCAGCCTTCGTCCAACTGATGGGCTACGGCCTCGGTTTCATCGAATCCTGGTGGAAACGATGTATCCTGAAGAGAGACGAATTCCAGGCGTTCGAGAAGAACTTTTATAGTTAAGAACGAAGAGTGAAGAATTAAGAGTTATGATTACCTTAAATTAAAAAATACAAACTATGATGAAACGTGAAGAAAGTATATTAAAAGAAAAGTCTGAAGTTTTTTCAAAAAGAATAGTCAGGCTTTACAAGTATCTTACCCAACAGAAAGATGAGACCATCATTTCTAAACAAATATATAGAAGTGGGACAAGTATTGGTGCGAACATTGCAGAAAGCAAATTCGCACAAAGTCCACCAGACTTCATCAGCAAATTGAGTATCGCCTTGAAAGAAGCTAATGAAACAGAACATTGGCTCAAGAACCTTCTTTACGGTGATTACATTACTGAAAGACAATACACCTCGATGTTTAATGACAACGAGGAACTTATCAAGATTCTTGTTAAATCCATTAAAACTTTAAAACTAAAAAACGGAAAACTATGAAGGAAAAAAGTAATCATAACTCTTCGTTATTAACTCTTAACTCTAAACTAAGCATCGCCCGTTGGGCAAAGGAAGACCGCCCGCGTGAGAAAATGGAAGACCTCGGTACTGAGGCACTGAGCAATGCCGAGCTATTGGCCATCCTGATCGGTTCAGGCTCCACCGACGAGAGTGCCGTCGACCTGATGAAAAAGGTGCTCAACGACTGCAACAACAGTCTCAACACCCTCGGCAAGAAGACCATTGCCGACCTATGTAAGTACAAAGGCATCGGCAAGGCCAAGGCCATCACCATCCTTGCCGCTTGCGAACTCGGCAAACGCCGTCAGGCAGAAACACCTGAGGAACGTCCCGACCTGGGCACGGCCACCAAGATCTACCGGCACATGCACCCTCTGATGCAAGACCTCGATGTGGAAGAGTTCTGGGTATTACTGATGAACCAGCACTACCGGCTCATCAAGAAAGTAAAGATCTCGCATGGGGGCATCACCGAAACGTCTGTTGACATCCGTATCATCTTCAAGGAGGCTGTTCTTGTCAATGCCACCATCCTGGCTGTTTGTCACAATCATCCCTCCGGGAACCTGACGCCCAGTCGTGCCGACGAAGAACTCACCAAGAGCATCCAGAAAGCCTGCGAACTCATGCGCATCCACTTTATGGACCACGTCATCGTGACCGACGGACAGTATTACTCCTTTCACGAGTTAGGCAAATGCTGATGGCATCTACCTGATGGTCACTTTCTGACCGTTATGGATATAGAGCCCTGATCTGGAAGGGCCGGAGAGACTACGAATGCCGTCGATGGTGTACCAATAGCCGTCATCAAAGCCATCTACCGAAAGATGGCTGAGCCCGGCACTGCCTTCTGAAAAGTTTTTCAACTCATAAAGCGCTGGCAGGGCCCGGCCTGTCTCGTTGTCGAAAAGACTGGCGTTGTACCAATTGTCGGTGACACGTTGTGTATTCCAGTTGAGTCCGTATTCGTTGGCCTCGAGAAACCACCAGAACAGGCCATTGACGTTCTGATGAGCTTTAAGTGTAACTATCAGATCGGCCGTAAACTGTTGCTGACCCTCGTAAGTGAGAGGATAGCCCGTTTCATTATCGCCCATCTTCCAATGATAGCCACAGCCCGTCTCCACGACCATGATTTTCTTTTCCGGGAATTGAGTCTCGAAAGCAGTGAGCGTCTTGTTCAGCTGAACCAAAGTGCCATGATAATACGGATAATAGCTGGTGCCGATGATGTCGTAGTCGATGCCATACTGCTGCAACCGTTTGTAATAATCAGTCACCAAGGGCGTATTGGCTGCCTGTTCGGTATGGATAATGATCTTAGCCTCAGGACAGACCTCGCGACAGGCTTTGCCCGCATTCTTCAGGGCCGTAGAGAAATTATCCCAGTTCGTATCCTTATAACCGCTCCAGTCGCTCTTCGCCTCCAGTTTACAACCGCTGTCATACATCATGCCCCACGATATCTCGTTACCCGTCTGGATAAAGTCTGGCGTAGCACCAGCGGCTTTGAGCTTTTCCAAACAATCTTTGGTGTAATCGTAGATATACTCTTTAGCCGGCTTATTTACAATAGTAAACTGATAGGGTGTGGCCTGCTTGCTAGGATCTGCCCACGTGTCGCTATAATGGAAGTCGAGCATGAACTTCAGGCCGGCATCTTTGATCTTCTTGCCCAGCTTCTTCACATAGTCGAGGTCCTGACGCACACCCTGTCCCTTATGCGCTGACGGGGCCCTGCTGGGGTCAACAAACAGACGGACACGCATGGCATTCATGCCTTGTTCTTTCAGGAATGACAACAGATCGGTAATCTTCTGGCCGTCCTTGTCCATATAGTTGGCACCATTTTCCTCGTAAGTGGGCAACAGCGAGATGTCGCCACCCACGTACATTTGTTCTTGTGCCTGCAACTGCAGGGCAACAGCCAACAGAGCAGCAGTGATTAGTTTCTTGCAGTTCATATCGTCATCTTATTATAATTCAGAATCATCTCTTTTCGATACGCTTGGTGAGACCGATGGCACCAGTAGGACAGACGAGGCGGCAGAGGTGACAACCCACACATCTGATGCCGACAATATGCGGCTCACGCGTGGCTGTGTCGAAGGTGATGGCCTGATGACCGCCATCGCGACACGACAGCTCACAACGGCCGCAACCCACACACCGCTCACGGTCGATCTTGGGATAGATAAGCGTGGTGCGGTCGAGTCCGCTTGGTGTAATAAACGATGACAGCTGCGATCCTACCAGGTCGCTCAACTTCCTGACACCCTGCTTGGCCATATAGCGCTGAAGACCCAGCACAAGGTCGTCGATGATACGGTAGCCATATTGCATGACCGCCGTACAAACCTGCACGTTGTTACATCCCAACTGCATGAATTCCAGGGCGTCGCGCCAGGTCTCGATACCACCGATACCACTGATCTGCACACCCTTTAACACCTCATGCTTTGCAATCTCAAGAATATGACGCAGGGCAATGGGTTTCACGGCACGTCCGGAATAGCCGGAAACGGTGCGTCGACCCGACACCTCAGCATCGTCGGCCATCGTGACCGACTTGATGGTGTTGATGGCTGAGATGGCATCGGCCTTGGCAAAGAAGGCGGCCATAGCAGGGTGATAGATATGAGTGATATTGGGTGTCATCTTTGGAATGACGGGTAACTTCACGGCATGTTTCACAATATTGGTAAAGATAGCCACCAGTTCTGCGTTCTGACCTACGTCGCTGCCCATGCCCGTCGTTCGCATCTGAGGACAGGAGAAGTTCAGTTCCACGGCATCGCAACCAGCCTGCTCAGCCATCATGGCCAACTGGGCCCACTGCTCTTCGGTTTGTCCCATGATACTGGCCACCACCACCTTCTTGGGATAATCTTGTTTCAGGCGACGCAGGATGTCGAAATCCATCTCGACAGGATTCTCGCTCAACTGCTCCATATTGCGGAATCCATAGAAATCGCCATGTACACCATTGCTATGAACGGCATCAAAACGGGGCGACACCTCCTTGATCTCCTGCAGACAGATGGTCTTATAGAACACGCCAGCCCACCCAGCCTCAAAGGCACGGGCCACCATCTCGTAGTTGGTACACACCGCCGAGGAAGCCAGGAAGAAGGGGTTCTCGCAATGAATGCCACAGAAGTCAATCTCCAGACTGGGATAGTCGGCGGTGACATCGTCGGGATGGATGCTGCGAAGCATCTCTTTCAGACGGATAGGCCAGTCGTAGCGGATACAAGCCGCCTCGGCTGCCTCCAGGTCAGCATCACTACAGTCAGCCACCCAGCGCAGGGCAGGTTTGTGGTTGTCGAAACGGATTGCACGGACGGCTCTGGCGGGGTCGCCGGTCTTACATGCCATCGTACAGGGAGCCTCCTGACACAACAGACACCTGCTGGCTTCTTCATATATGTTTATTCGTTTCATTGCTTTACTATTTTAATAACTTCCGGATGCAAAGATACATAAAAAATCCCGTACAGCCAAGCGATACGGGAAATATTTACTTCGGCTGTAGGTCGGCATATTCTTTTGCGACATTCTCGATGCAGGGACAATCCTTCTGGGGGTCGAGATCATGGTGCCCTACGATCACAGCGCGGGGGTAAGTCCGGTGTAACTGTCGCAACAGCCATCTGAGCGCCTTCTTCTGCTCTGGCGTGCGGGTGTCGTCGGGTTGACCGCGGATGTCCAGCCCGCCCTCGTAGCAGACGCCTAACGAATGGGCATTATGGTTCAGGCAATGCGCACGATTTTTCAAGTTTAAACACATATCTCAATTTTAGTAAGATTTCATCTCAAATTTCTATTTCTAACTACATACCTACATAAAATTATTCAGATTTGCCGTAAATAAAGGCATTTTGATTATTTCAAAACTACATGTTACATACATTTTACCTACATAAAACTACATTCTACCTACATAAAAATGACCGAAAAGGCGGCTAACAGAAATGATTATTGGCTCTTACGAACTTTACAATTCGTTGCTATTAATAAATTCTCTAGAGAATATAATGCTCTCATTAGGCCTGGCAATTGCTAAGAAGTTAGATAATTGCTCAATTCTCTAGAGAATATACTTGCAAATACTAAGCAGAAAACCTACGATATCCCTTCTTCGACTTTGTAACCTCCCTTATCGACTCTATAAACATGTAGGAAGAATGTAGTATTATGTAGTTATAATGTATGTAGGAAACAAATGAACTTATAACCATATGTCTGATTATCAATAGTTTAACTCAAGACTATGTAGTTATGTGGGTAAAAATATAAATTTTAAAACTATTTTTCGATTAGAATTGAGTGTTTTTCTCATCTTTACCAAATCTTTCCTATCCTTGCTACTATATTGTGACAGAATTTAGAATAATGATCAGTGAGGCTTCTTTCTTATTATTTTGCATCCATCTGAAAAAAAAGACAACAGGTACACGTTCCTGTCTGTACTTGATAATGTATATGATGACTTGACACAACGCATTCTAAATCTGGCCAACCTGAATCCTACGGAATTGCGGGTAGTGTATCTGCTAAAGATTGGGGTTCAACCCGCCGATATGGCCACTATCCTCTGCAAGAGCAAAAGTGCCATCTCTATGATCCGTACCCGTATGTATGAGAAGATCTTCGGAAAATCGGGCACAGCCACTGCTCTCGATGAATACATCCAGAACTTCTGATGACCCTTCATCTTCATTATATTATAGTAGGGACACTACGAAGGCCATCGCCGCCGCCCTCGCCGTCAAGCATGAGATCAGGAATCATAGTAACAGAGGATTTTTAGGAGCCCACAAGAACCCACAGACCTGTCCCAGTGAGTTCCGGGGATGCCCCCAGTGAATACGTGTTACACAATGGGCAGGGAGATGCCGCAGATTTTCTGATAGACGTCGAGGGCGTAGACGTCGGTCATACCGCTGATATAGTCGATAACGGCCATGAGACGTGTTTCCAGATCGGGGGCATCGATGTCGTACTGACTGCTGACACGGCTGATGAGCTGTTTGGAGTAGAAGCGGTCAGGATGATGGGCAGCCTCAACGAAATGCGTCATCAGCGTCTCCATGATCTTATAGCCCGACAGTTCCACATCAAGGACCGGACGGCTCTTATAGATGCGCTTGACAGAAAGCGCTGCACAGTGTTTATAAGCCTCGCAGGGCTGCGGAGCGATATGATCGATGAGCGAGCCTTCGAAAGTGCCGCTGAGAAGATCGTCTTCGTGTTCGACAAACACCTTCACACATTCATTCTCTAACAGACCAATGGCACAAGCACGCATATAGACAATCTTTTCATTATCATCGGTCAGTCCTTCGTCGAGGATGCGCTGCTGGATCTTCCCACGGGTCGTTTCATCGAAGAAACTAAGCAGTAATCCGGCCGTTTCGTCGTATGAAAGAATTTTAAGTTTATGAGCATCTTCCAAGTCCATGATCTCATAGCATATATCATCAGCAGCCTCCACAAGATAGACCAAGGGATGACGGGCGAATTTCAGGGGATCGCCAGGTTCAGACAGGCAAATAATGCCCAATTCATCGGCAATTCTCCTAAAGATATCACGCTCGGAATTGAAGAAGCCGAACTTTCCCTTCTTACTGGGAGCTGAGGAGGAATAAGGGTATTTTACGATACTGGCCAGCATGGAATAAGTCATGACAAAACCACCGACTCGCCTACCCTTGAACTGATGGGTGAGCAGACGGAAGGCATTGGCATTACCCTCGAAGTGGGTGATGTCGTCCCAGAACTGATGACTGACCTCACGCTGCAGGTCGCTCCCTGGCCCCTCCGTGAAATAGGTCTGGATAGCTTTTTCACCACTATGACCGAAGGGTGGATTGCCCATATCGTGCGCCAGACAGGCCGTAGCTACAATCTGCCCGATCTCGGAAAAAAGTGTATTCTCGAGCTCCGGATGACGGACAACCAGCTGACGGGCCACATCATTGCCCAGCGACATACCGACACTGGCCACTTCCAAGGAATGGGTCAGACGATTATGCACGAAGACACTTCCCGGCAATGGGAACACCTGGGTCTTGTTCTGCAGACGACGGAAAGGAGCAGAGAAAATCAGACGGTCATAGTCGCGTTTGAACTCTGTGCGGTCGTCGTGACGCTCGGGGTGTTTATGCTCCTGCCCGAGACGCTTGTTGGATATTAATTTCTGCCAATTCATCATAACTTGGCCGCAAAGATACGCTTTTTTTAGGCAAAAGAACAAAAGAAACATAAAAAAATTATGTTTTTATGTCATTTGTCACAAAAATATTGTACCTTTGCACATTATTAAATGAGTTTTCGAAAACATGTTAACAATAAAAGTAGTAAACAAAGGCCACCAACCATTGCCGCAATATGCCACCAGTCAGAGTGCCGGTATGGACCTCAGGGCCAATCTTGATGAAGCGATCACGCTGAAGCCATTGGAGCGTCGTCTGATTCCTACAGGCCTTCATATTTCCCTGCCTGCAGGCTATGAGGCACAGGTTCGTCCACGCAGTGGACTGGCATTAAAAAAAGGCATTACCGTGCTGAACTCTCCTGGCACTATCGATGCCGACTATCGCGGAGAAATCGGCGTTGTCCTGATTAACCTTTCGCAAGAAGACTTCGTGGTGGAGGATGGTGAGCGTATCGCCCAAATGGTAATCGCCCGACACGAACAGGCTGATTTTGAGGCTGTTGAGGTGCTCGACGAAACCGTCCGGGGCGAAGGAGGATATGGACATACGGGGGTGAAATGAGATGGATGATGTAAGATGGAAGAAGTAAGAAGGAAGATATTCGGATGGATGGGGATGGTCGTTGTGGCTGCAACGTCCTTTTGTGCTTGTGGCACGGCCCAGAAGCCCGTGGCCCAGTCTTCCCAGGCTCCTGTCATCAAGCCTCTGTCTGCCGAAGAACGGCGGAAATACGACCAGTTCTTCCTCGATGCGATCATAGAGCGTGAGAAAGGACATTCCGATGCAGCCTTCGACCTGCTGCGCCATTGCCTGGACATCAATCCAAATGCCTCGGAGGCACACTATTTCCTGGCGCAATACTACAACGCCCTCGACGCCGATTCCCTCTCGCTGGCCCATTTCCAGCGGGCAGCAGAGCTGAATCCCGACAATGAGACCTATATGGAGACATTGGCTCAGGTCTATATCCGGCAGAAGGACTATAAGACGGCCATCAGTGTGGTGGAGCGTCTTTACGACCGTAATAAAGACAGGGAAGATCTTCTGGAAATGCTCTTCTCACTCTATCAGCAGGTGAAGGATTATCCCAATGCCATCTCCGTTCTGGAACGTATCGAGAACATCGACGGAAAAAGCGAACGCCTGTCGATGGCCAAGAGCGAATGCTACACACAGATGGGTAATCAGAAAGCCGCCATCGCCGAGATAGCAGAACTGGCCAGGCAGTATCCCCACGACCTGAACTATCAGGGTCTGTACGGAGATCTGCTGATGATGAATGGCGATGAGAAACAGGCATTGGAGGTATTCCATCAAGTATTGAACGAAGAGCCCGATAACAGCCGTGCCCTGATGTCGTTACGCAACTATTATCAGGCCAAGGAAGATACCCTCACGGCTGATTCGCTGCTGGAACGCCTGTTGCTGAGCCGCACCACCCAGGAGGAAAACAAAGTTTACCTGATCCGACAAGAAATCATGTCCAGCGAAGCCAATGGGGGCGACAGCACCAAGGTACTGTCTCTCTTCAAGAAGATGAACGCCCTGCAGCCTGATGCTGACATGCTGATTCTGCAAGCCAGCTATATGGATCTGAAGAAGATGCCGAAGGACAGCATCAACCCCGTCCTGGAACAAGTACTCAGCATTGCTCCCGACAACGCTGCCGCACGACTCCAGCTGGTGGCCAATGCCTGGGAGGCAGAAGACATGAACCGTATCGTAGACCTCTGTCAGGCAGCCCGTCAGTACAATCCCGACGAGATGGCCTTCTATTATTATCAAGGCATCGCCTACTACAAACAGGAAAAGCTTGACGAAGCCCTGTCGGCCTTCCAGAATGGCATCGGGGTGATCAATGATAACAGCAATCCCAATATCGTTTCCGACTTCTACGCCGTAATGGGCGATATCCTCCATCAGAAAGGACTGGCAGAAGAAGCATACGCTGCCTACGACTCCTGTCTACAGTGGAAGGATGATAATATCGGATGTCTGAACAACTACGCCTACTATCTGAGCGAGGAAGGTGTCCAGCTCGACAAGGCCGAGCAGATGAGCTACAAGACCATCAAGGCCGAGCCCAAGAACTCCACCTACCTCGATACATATGCCTGGATATTGTTTATGCAGCAGCGCTACAGCGAAGCCCGCATCTATATCGACCAGGCCCTGCAGAACAAGGATGACTCCGTTGACAACTCCGTGATCCTGGAACATGCAGGCGACATCTACTCTTTCTGCCAGCAGCCAGACCAAGCACTCGCCTACTGGCAGGATGCTCTGAAGACAGCTCCTGAGAATCAGGTCTTAATACGAAAAATCAAACTTAAAAAATACGTAAAGTAATGAAAACAACTGGTATTTTGAAAATTGCAGCACTCGCAATGCCGCTTCTTTTAAGTTCATGTGCCTCTAAGAAGAAGGCCGTAGTAGAAAACAAGCCGTTGACCACTGAGCAGTTGGCAACAAAGGGTTTCATCGCTAAAGTGCAGGAGAACGCCCTTTCCCAGAAGTTCATCACCTCGAAGGTGAAGTTCTCTGTCGAGACCGGTGCCCAGAAACTGACACTGACGGGCAACCTGAAGATGAAACGTGACGATTGTATCCGTCTGCAGCTCATGGCCTTTGGTTTCGTGGAGGCTGGCCGTATCGAACTCACTCCCGACTATGTCCTGATCATGGACCGTATCAACAAGCAGTATCTGAAGGCTCCCTATGTCCAGGTGGACTTCCTGCGTAACAACGGTATCAACTTCAACACCATGCAGGCCCTCTTCTGGAATGAGCTCTCAAGACCGGCCAAGTATAGTATTAACAAAGAGGCTATGCCTGTAGATACGGCTCAATATACGATGATTGAGAACGGCGATGACATGGTGATTAACCTGGAGGCAGGTAAGATGATGTACAGTTGGTTAGCCAACAGGGCTGACGGTCAAATCCGCATGGCTAACATGCTTTACAGAGACAGGCTCAACAATACCTCTTCCCAGCTGAATTGGGACTATGAGGAGTTTGACATGGTCAACAACAAGCCGTTCCCCAAGAAGTCTGCCATCACCTTCACTGCCCCAAATAAAGAAGTGAAGCTCGGTATGACGCTCAACTATATCAAGCACGAGACCGAATGGGAGACACGCACAGAAGTGTCGAACAAATACCGTGAAGTGACGATCGACGAGATCCTGAACCGCTTCATGTCTCTGTAGTCACAGATGAACCGTCTGTTCACCCTACTCCTCTGTCTGTGCATGGTGATGGTTGTTCCTGCCCAGCAGAAGAAAAGTTCTTCTGTTAAGCGGAAAACAACCACCACTAAGACCGTTGTCGCCAAGAAGAATCAGAAAACTCAGAGCACCCGGAATACTCAGAAGACAACCAAGGCCAAGCAGCCAGCTGTCACGGTGCAGAGTCTGAAGAACGAGCGTCAGAAGATCCAGAAGACGATTCAGGAACAGAAGCGGAAACTCGTGGAAAACGAGCGTAATGTCAAGCAGCGTCTCCAGACCTTGATGGTGATCAATAATGAAATCAATGACAAACGCAAAACGATTGACACCATCCGTCAGGATATCGGCAAGCTCGACGGCAATATCGATGAGCTGAATAAGCACATCCAGGTCTTGGAGCAGGAACTCGATACGCGCAAACAGCGTTTCATGAGGTCACTGCGTTATATGCACCGCAACCGGAACATCGAGAACCGTCTGATGTTCATCTTCAGTGCCCACAATTTCTCCCAGATGTACCGCCGTCTCCGTTTTGTACGTGAATATGCCATCTATCAGCGGGCGCAAGGTGAGGCTGTACAGGCAATGAAGAACGAGGTGACCAAGGCCTCCGAAGAACTGACTGCCACGAAGCGTCAGAAGAACGACCTGCTCAATCGTGGCGAACAGGAGAAAAAGGCCCTGGAGGGGAAACAACAGGAGCAACAGAATGTTGTGACGTCTCTTCAGAAACAACAGAAGGCGATACAGGATATCATCAGTCAGCAACAGAAGAAAGATGCTGAGCTGAATGCCCGCATCGACAAGATGATTGAAGAGGAAATCGCCCGTGCCAAAGCCAAAGCAGAAGCAGAACGGAAACGAAAGGCAGCAGAAGAAGCAGCCAAGAAACGTGCTGAAGAACTGGCCCGTAAGAAAGCTGCTGCAGAGGCAGCCGCCCGCGAGAATGCCCGTCGTGTAGCAGAGGCTAAAGCCCGCGAGGAGAAGGCAAAGGCAGAAGCCCGTGCCGCTGCCCGCAAGAGTGCAGAAGAGAAACGGAAGGCCGAAGAGGCTGCCCGCAAGGCAGAACAAGCCCGTAAGGCAGAAGAACGGAAGGCTGCAGCAGAGGCCAAGGCCCGTGAAAGAGATCTGGCAGAGGAAAAACGGAAGGCGAAAAAAGAAGAAAGCGAATGGACGGTGCCCACTGAAGACCGTAAGCTGGGAGGCAGCTTTGAGAGCAACCGGGGTCGTCTACCCATGCCGCTTACCGGCGGTTATCAAATAGTCAACCGTTTCGGCCAGTATTCCGTCGATGGCGTGAAGGGCAATATCTCCCTCGACAATAAGGGCATCAAGATCAAAGGTCAGCCAGGCGCCTATGCCCGCTGCGTGTTCGATGGCAGGGTTACGTCCGTCTTCGGCTATGATGGTGCCATGGTGGTCATCATCTCGCATGGCACCTATCGCACCGTCTACACGAACTTGTCTGCCGTCAGTGTCATCAGTGGCCAGAAGGTGACTGCCCGACAATCGCTTGGCAGAATCGGAAGCGATGGTATTATGCAATTCCAACTGCGTCGCGGCAACACCCCGTTGAACCCGATGTCGTGGCTGGGAAGATAGGAATGAAAAGTGAATAGTGAGTAGTGAAGGAAAAGTGAGATATGGAGCTGAGAGATTACACAAACGATGCCGTTGAACTGCTGAAGGCACTGATTGCAACGCCTTCGGTGAGCAGGAATGAAACCCGAGCCGCCGACCTCATGAGCCGGTATCTTGACCATTGGGGATTGCCCCATGGCCGGGAAGGCAACAATCTGTGGGTAGGTTGCTATGACTGGGACAACAACCGTCCTACCGTCATGCTCAATGCACATATAGACACCGTCAAGCCCGTCGCATCCTGGACCCGTGACCCCTATAGACCGACCGTCGAGGGTGACATGCTCTATGGTCTGGGGTCCAATGACTGTGGCGGAGGATTAGTATCTCTGCTTCAGGCATACCGTATCCTGCTCCATAGACCACGCAGTTACAACCTGCTTTGGGTGGCCTCCGCAGAAGAAGAGGTTTCAGGCCAGGACGGTTTCAGCCGCGTACTCCACTGTCTGCCACCTGTCGATGTGGCCATTGTCGGCGAGCCCACAGGCATGCAGCCCGCCATCGCCGAGAAAGGTCTGATGGTGATCGACGGCTATGCCGACGGTGTAAGTGGACATGCTGCCCGTGAGGAAGGTGTGAATGCCATCTACGAGGCACTCGACGACCTCGTTTTCCTGCGCGACTACCAGTTCCGCAAGGACAGCCCGTTGCTTGGTCCTACGAAGATGACGGTGACGGTGGTCGAGGCCGGTACCCAGCACAATGTGATCCCCGACCATCTACATTTCGTGATCGATGTGCGCACGAACGAGTATTACCAGAACGAGTTCCTGTTTGAGTTCCTGCGCAAGAAGATGCAGAAGTGTCGCCTCGAAGCCCGTTCCTTCCGTCTTCATTCGTCATTCATCCCTGAGGACCATCCGCTCATACAACGGTGCATCGCCATGGGCATGACGCCCTTCGGCTCGCCCACACTCAGCGATCAGGCCCTCATGCCCTTCCCCTCCTTCAAACTAGGACCGGGCGATTCCTCGCGCAGCCATTCTGCCGACGAGTTCATCCGCATCTCGGAAATAGAGCATGCCATCAACACATACGTACAATTGTTAGAAAACTATTAATATGCAGACAAACAGTCATTTATCACGGCTCATTCACGACCAGGCCAAGAACTACGGCAACCGCGAGGCACTCATCTACCGCGACTTCGGCAGCAAGGAGTGGAAGTCTTTCTCGTGGAATCAGTTCTCGGAAATGGTGAAGAAGGTATCGAATGCCATGCTGAACCTTGGTGTGAAAGTGCAGGAAAACATAGGCGTTTTCTCACAGAACTCCGTCCAGTACCTGTTTTGTGACTTCGGAGCCTGGGGCATTCGGGCGGTCACCATCCCCTTCTATGCCACCAGCAGCGAGCAACAGATCCAGTTCATGGTGAGCGATGCCAAGATACGTTTCCTCTTTGTCGGCGAGCAGGAGCAGTACGACAAAGCCCGTCGCGTGGTCTCGATGTGTCAGACACTGGAGCGCATCATCGTGTTCGACCGCAATGTACGCATCTCCACCCACGACCCCAATGCGATGTATTTCGACGATTTCCTGAAACTGGGCGAGAACTTCCCACGACAGACGGAGGTGGAATCCCTGCAGTCACAGGCGTCGATGGACGACATCGCCAATATCCTATATACCTCCGGCACCACGGGCGATTCCAAGGGTGTCATCCTCACATGCGGTCAATATCACGCTGCTTTCGAGGCCAACGGCAAATGCGTCCCCGTCACTGAGGACGATCGCGTATTGAATTTCCTGCCCTTCACCCATATCTTCGAGAAAGGCTGGAAAATCCTGTCGCTCACCTGTGGTGCCCGTCTGATCGTGAACACCTATCCTCTGGAAGTCCAACAGTCGATGAAGGAGACCCATCCTACGTGCATGTCGTCGGTGCCCCGTTTCTGGGAGAAGGTATATATGGGCGTTCTTGAACAGATCGAGAAAGCCAGTGCCCCCAAGCGCAAACTCTTCCAGCACGCTCTCAGCGTGGGAAAGAAGCATAACATCGACTATCTCTCCAAGGGCAAGCGTCCACCGTTGGCCCTGCACTTCGAATACGAGATGCTTAACAAGACCGTCTTCTCACTCGTCCGCAAGGAACTGGGTCTCGAGAATGCCCACTTCTTCCCCACAGCCGGAGCAACGGTCAATCCGAAGGTCGAGGAGTTTGTCCACTCCATCGGCATCAACATGGTCGTGGGCTATGGCCTGACAGAGAGTCTGGCCACCGTCTCGTGTAACCATCTGGGCGAGCCCTACACAGTAGGTGGTGTCGGCATCCCCATCGAGGGCATTGATATCAAGATCAGCGACGAAGGCGAAATCCTCTTAAAGGGTCCTACCATCACCATCGGCTATTACAACCGTGAGGACCTCACCCGTCAGGCCTTTACAGACGACGGTTACTTCCGTACCGGCGACTCCGGCTATCTGAAGGATGGTGAGCTCTTCCTGAAGGATCGCATCAAGGACCTCTACAAGACCTCCAACGGCAAGTACATCGCACCGCAGATGATTGAGTCGAAACTGCTGGTGGATAAGTATATCGATCAGATTGCCATCATTGCCGACCAGCGTAAGTTTGTGTCAGCACTCATCATTCCCGTCTATTCTTTATTAGAAGAGTACGCGCGCGAGCACCACATCCCCTTCGAGAACCGTGAGCAGCTCTGTGCCGACAGTAAGATCAACGACATGATGAAGGAACGCATCGACACCCTGCAGCAGCAGTTGGCCCATTACGAGCAGATCAAGCGCTTCACCCTCCTGCCCCACCATTTCTCGATGGAGAAGGGCGAGCTCACCAATACGCTGAAGATCAAACGTCGTGTGCTCAACGAGAACTACAAGAAAGAGATCGACGCAATGTACGAGGAATAAGATATGATTACACAGGATCAACTGAAAGATGTGTTGGAGAGGACGGATGCATTGTATCGGTACCTCGAGATAGATAAGAAGAAAATGGAGTACGAGGAGGAGGATCTTCGTACACAGGCTCCTGACTTCTGGGAAGACCGTCAGCGGGCTGAGGAACAGATGAAGAAGGTGAAGGGCATCAAGAAATGGCTCGATGGCTATCAGGAAGTAAGAACGCTGGCCGACGAGCTACAGCTGGCCTTCGACTTCTACAAGGACGAGATGGTGACCGAAGAGGAAGTGGAGGACACCTACCAAAAGGCCATCAACGCCATCGAAGGTCTGGAACTGATGAACATGCTCCGTCAGAAGGAAGACCCGATGGATGCCGTACTGAAGATAAACTCTGGTGCCGGTGGCACGGAGGCACAGGACTGGGCGCAGATGCTGATGCGTATGTATATGCGCTGGGCCGAGGCGCACGGTTACAAGGTGACGATATCAAACCTGCTCGACGGCGACGAGGCCGGTATCAAGAGTGTGACGATGCAGATAGAGGGTGGTGATTATGCCTATGGTTATCTGAAGAGTGAAAATGGCGTTCACCGACTGGTGCGTGTGTCGCCCTTCAATGCCCAGGGTAAACGCATGACCTCTTTCGCCTCGGTATTCGTTTCACCATTGGTGGATGACACCATCGAGGTGTATGTCGACCCTGCCAAGCTATCGTGGGACACCTTCCGCAGTTCCGGAGCCGGTGGACAGAACGTGAACAAGGTGGAATCTGGTGTGCGTCTGCGCTATTGGTATACCGACCCTGATACGGGCGAAGAGGAGGAAATCCTGATTGAGAACACCGAGACACGCGACCAACCGAAGAACAAGGAGCGCGCAATGGCGTTGTTGCGTTCACAACTCTACGACCGCGCAATGAAGAAGCGTCTGGAAGCCCAGGCGAAGATCGAGGCGGGCAAGAAAAAGATAGAATGGGGCAGTCAGATCCGTTCGTATGTCTTCGATGACAAGCGTGTGAAGGACCACCGCACGAATTTCGAGACCCGCGACGTGGATAGCGTCATGAACGGCAAGATCGACGGTTTCATCAAAGCCTACCTCATGGAGTTCCCCGTAAACGACGAAGAATAATATTAACATTATAAAACTTAAAATTATGGCACAAATTGCAAAAGCATCAAAGGCTGCCGAGAAGAAGGTGGCTTATCAGAAGAAACAGGAAGACAATGGCAAGAAAGTTGTGAATTGGATCTTTGGCGTACTGATCCTGCTCGCCATCGCATTCGTGGTTTATTCCGTCTTTATCGTATCTTAAGGATGAGCGGCTTCGAGATCGAGCGAAAATTCCTGGTCAAGGACGGGCGCTACAAGGAACTGGCTTTTGCCAGCAGCCGCATCCGTCAAGGGTATATCTGCAGCGGTCACGGTCGCACTGTACGGGTGCGCATCCGTGACGCGCACGGGTACCTTACAATAAAAGGGCCCTCAACGAATGGCGGTCTGAGCCGTTATGAGTTTGAAAAAGAGATCACGCTCGATGAGGCAGAACACCTGATGGCGCTCTGTGAACCTGGCCTTATTGACAAGACACGCTATCTCGTGAAAAGTGGCGCGCATACCTTTGAAGTGGATGAGTTCTACGGCGAAAACGAAGGACTCGTTATAGCCGAGGTAGAACTGGGCTCAGAAGATGAACCCTATGAAAAACCCGATTTCATCGGTGAAGAAGTCACTGGTGACAAACGATACTATAACTCTCACTTACGCGTGAACCCCTACTCCCTCTGGAAGCGATAATAAACGAGTATGCCCGCTAATCCGACGATGGCAGCGAGTGTGACGCCTGTGGCATTAGCGACAAAGTCGAGCCAGTCGCCATTACGCGTCGTCGTGCAGTAGGCTTGCATCAGCTCCAACACACCACCCATGATGACGGGCGCCAACCAAGCCCAGAAGAAAAGTTTCTCATAGTCGGGAGACTTGTGTTTCAGGACATATTCCACCCAGATGACCAGACAAGTGCCACCATACATGATGAAGTGTACCCACTTGTCGATAAACTCCACATTATCAAGAGGCGTTTCCGGGAAAAAAGGCAGCAACGATAGTATCCATACCAAACAGATACATGTCGCTGAAAAGGGGTATTTTTTGATTTTATGAAAGAGATTTTGCATCTTTACCTTTATTTTTGCTGCAAAGGTACTTATTTTTCCTGAATAATTGGTATCTTTGCAGCGGAAACATGAGAGAATTGCATATGGCTAAACTCGAAAGAGCTAATTTCGGAAGTAAACTTGGCGTCATTCTGGCGACTGCCGGTTCCGCAGTGGGATTGGGTAATGTATGGCGTTTCCCTTATATGACAGGTCAGAATGGAGGAGCCGTTTTCATTATCATTTACGTCGTTTGTGTATTGCTGCTAGGCATCCCCTGCATGATCAGTGAGTTTATCATCGGCCGTCATGCCCAGGCGAACACAGCACGTGCCTATCGTAAGGTGGGGGGCAGGAATCCTTTGTCGTATATCGGCTATATGAGCGTGCTCACCGGATTCCTTATCACTGGTTACTATGCCGTGGTGTCAGGCTGGTGTCTGCAATATATCTGGGCATCAGCAATCGGCCACCTCGATGGGGGCAACCCGGAGTTCTTCAAGACCTACTTCACCACGTTCTCGCAAGACCCCGTAAAGCCCATCTTCTGGACCTTCCTGATGCTACTGGCCACTTATCTGATCATAGAACATGGCGTGCGTGACGGCATCGAACGGGCCTCGAAAATCTTCATGCCCGTATTGTTCATTCTGCTGTTGGTCATCGTTGTCGCTGCTTGTATGCTCCCCAATGCTTCGCAGGGTATAGAGTTCCTATTCAAGCCTGACATGTCGATGATCAATAGTGATGTGTTCCTTGGGGCCCTCGGACAGTCGTTCTATTCACTGAGCATTGCCATGGGATGTATCTGTACCTATGCCAGTTATTTCTCGAAGCAAACGAATCTCACAACGTCTGCAGTCCAGATAGGCGTGATCGATTCCATGGTTGCCATTCTGGCAGGACTGATGATTTTCCCGGCCGCTTTCTCGGTGGGTGTCAATCCCGACAGTGGTCCCTCACTGATCTTCATCACCCTGCCAAATGTATTTCAGCAGGCCTTTGGTGGAGTGCCGATGGTGGGCTACATCATTTCCATCCTTTTCTATTTGCTCCTTTCGCTGGCAGCCCTCACCTCCCTGATTTCGCTTCACGAGGTGAGTACCTCCTTCTTCCATGAGGAATTTCACATCACCCGTAAGGCTGCGGCTATCATCGTCACGGTCTCGTGCTGTATCATGGGTATCATCTGTTCCCTCTCGCTAGGCCCCACTGGTACCACACTGCATTTCTTCGAAAAGACGTTGTTTGACATCTTCGATTTTGTGACAGGACAGATCTTCCTGCCTGTAGTAGGTTTCCTGACCTGTATCCTAATAGGTTGGTTCGTACCGCATAAGCTGGTACGCGATGAGTTCACCAATCGTGGCACACTGCGTGTCGGCAGATATTTCCACTTCTATATCTTCCTGGTGAAATATGTCTGTCCGCTTTGCATCCTGTTTATCTTCTTACACCAGTTGGGACTTCTTTAAACAAAGCGTATGGCGGATAGGGGGAATTTCGGAAGCAGACTGGGCATTGTGCTGGCGACGGCAGGTTCTGCCGTAGGCTTGGGCAATGTGTGGCGCTTTCCTTACATGACGGGGCAGAACGGCGGAGCTGCTTTTATCCTCATCTATCTGGTCTGTATCCTCCTGCTAGGCATCCCCGGGATGGTGAGCGAGTTCATCGTAGGGCGTCATTCACAGACGAATGCGGCCCGCGCATACGCCAGTTTCACAAAGGGCAAGGCCTGGGGACTCGTAGGCATTCTGGGCATCATCACGTCGACCATCATTCTTGGCTTCTATGCAGTGGTCGCAGGCTGGTGTCTGCACTATCTGGGTGCCTCGGCGATAGGACAGCTGAAGGGTGACGCCAGTTACGTTCAGCATTATTTCCAGACATTTTCAGGCGATGCCGTGAAACCGGCCGCTTTAGGTGTAGCCTTTATCCTGATTACTCATTTCATCATTATAAGAGGCGTGCGCAACGGAATTGAACGGGCCTCGAAACTCCTGATGCCTATCCTTTTCATCCTATTGTTGATCATCGTGATTGCCTCGTGCTCACTGCCTGGTGCATCAAGGGGTATAGAGTTCCTGCTGAAGCCCGACTTCACGAAAGTCACCCCGAAGGTGTTACTCGAAGCCTTGGGACAGGCGTTCTTCTCGTTGAGTCTCGGTACGGCCTGTCTTTGTACATACGCCAGTTATTTCACAAAGCACACCAGACTATTGCATTCTGCGACGCAGATTGCACTCATCGATTTCCTGATAGCTCTGATGTCGGGCCTGATGATCTTCCCCGCGGCCTTCTCTGTGGGCGTTCAGCCTGACAGCGGACCGTCGCTGATCTTCATCACCCTGCCCAGTGTGTTCCAGCAAGCCTTCAGCTTCATGCCAGCCCTGGGTTATGTCATCTCCATCATGTTCTACGCCCTGCTCGTGTTCGCAGCCCTCACTTCCACCATCTCCATGCATGAGATAGGCACGGCCTTCTTCCACGAGGAACTGCACATAAAACGTTCGAAGGCTGCCTGGGTGCTGACCATTGTGTGTAGTGTGATTGCTGTATTCTGTTCCTTGTCTGTCGGAAATGCCGACATTCAAGTACTGGGCAGGTCGCTAATGGATTTCTGCGACTTCCTGACCGCACAGGTGATGCTGCCTGCTGGTGCCATGCTGACAAGCATCCTTGTGGGATGGTTTGCTTCGAAAGCCATCGTGCGCGAGGAGTTTACCAACTGGGAGACCTCAAATAGTAAATCCTATTTCAACATCTATCTGTTCTGCGTGCGATATATCGTTCCCGTCTGCATCCTGCTGATTCTCATGCATCAGTTTGGAGTGATATGACAAATGAAGAGTTAAGAATTAAGAGTTATGATTACCTGATGCTATGAATTTCCTGAAAGAATTCTTTTATCTGAGGAAGTCGGACCGGAAGGTGATTCTCACGCTGCTTGGTGTGATTGTCATTGCCTTGGGTGTCATCTTTCTGACAGGAGGCGATGACGAGTCCAACGAACTGACGCCAGCAGATACCCTTCAGAAAGAGACGCGACATGACACTTTCCAGCATCGGCCCTATCGCGAATACAACAAGACCGTATATGTGCGTACCAAGGTGGTCTATCGTGACACAGCCTATCACCGGGGCAAGGCCCTGAGTGAGGCGGAATACGATTCCGTAAAGCCCCACTATCAGGTAAAAATCAAGCCAGGCGAGCACGTAGTACTGAATACCGCCGACACCACAGTCCTCCAGACAGTGCCAGGCATCGGACCCTATTTCGCCCGCAAGGTCATCGAGTACGGACAGCGTCTGGGAGGCTATGTAAGTGTGGACCAGCTCGATGAAATAGAAGGATTCCCACTTGATGCCAAAGACTACCTTGTGATTGAGGGCGCCTCGCCTCACCGGTTGAACGTCAACACCCTTTCGCTCAATGAGCTCAGGAAACATCCGTACCTTAACTTTTATCAGGCTAAGGCAATCACCGATTATCGCCGTCTGCATGGCCCTTTGAAGTCGCTCCAAGATCTGCGACTCTCAAAAGACTTCCCCCCAGAGGCCATCGCCCGTCTCGAATCTTATGTAGAATTTTAATTTATATGTTAATAAATCATAGCGAATGATGAACATATGAAGATTTTTCGTATATTTGCAAAATGAACTAGAAACTAAAGAGATATGATTGAATCATTGTTACTGTTTGGACTTGGCATGCCGGAAATAGTTGCCATTGCACTAGTTGTTTTGTTGCTGTTCGGCGGCAAGAAGATTCCTGAACTGATGAAGGGCCTCGGCAAGGGCGTGAAGAGCTTCAAAGAAGGTATGAATGAGGTGACGGATATCACCAAGGACGAGAAAGACGAAAAGAAGGATGAGTGAACCTGCGTCCATGACCTTCTGGGATCATCTCGACGAACTTCGAAAGGTGATCATCAGAGCTTTGGTCGTGACGGTGGTGGCTGCTGCCGTGGCCTTCTGCCTGAAGGATCAGCTGTTTGAGGTTGTGTTGGCACCGCGGACGAGCGACTTTATCACCTTCAAGCTTTTGGGTGTGGAACCCTTCAGCATCCACCTGATGAACACAGGACTCACTGAGCAGTTTATGATCCACCTGAAGACGGCGATGTATGCAGGTGTGCTCATAGCCTCACCGTATATCATCTACCTGCTGTTCCACTTTATCTCGCCAGCGCTCTATGACAACGAACGGAAATATGCCACCCTGCTCTGCACCTGCGGCTATCTGATGTTCATGCTGGGCACACTGCTCAATTACTTCCTGATTTTCCCACTGACGGTGAAGTTCCTGGGCACCTATCAGGTGAGCGAGGATGTAGCGAACATGCTGACCCTGCAGTCGTACATGGACACACTGCTAATGATGTGTTTCGTGATGGGAATCATCTTCGAACTGCCTGTGGTGAGTTGGCTTCTTGGCAGGATGGGGTTTCTGAAGGCCTCTATGATGCGGACGTGGCGCAAGCATGCCATCGTGGCCATATTGGTGATTGCAGCCATCATCACCCCCACGACGGATGCCTTTACACTCTTTATCGTGGCCCTGCCGATATGGCTGCTCTACGAAGTGAGCATCTTTTTAGTGAAAAGCGAATAGTGAAAAGTGAATAGTGAGAATATAGACTAAACAAAACTTATATAGTATGCTTCGTAAAATCAGAATGATCCTTGCTGGGGTGTTCTTCGTGCTGATCACCCTACTGTTCCTCGACTTCACGGGAACGCTGCATCACTGGCTCTCATGGCTGGCAAAGATTCAGTTCCTGCCTGCAGTGATGGCACTCAACGTAGTGGTCGTAGTCGCACTTCTGCTACTGACCCTCGTCTTCGGACGCATCTATTGTTCCATTATCTGTCCCTTGGGGGTATTTCAGGATGTCCTCGCCCGATTCCGTCGCAAGAAGAACAAGTACAGCTACTCGAAGGAGGTGAAGTGGCTGCGCTATCCTGTACTTGCAGTATTCATCATCGCTGCGGTAGCAGGTATCGGCTCCCTATTCCAGCTGTTGGCTCCTTACAGTGCTTACGGACGTATTGCCACGATGATCTTCCAGCCCGTCTGGAAATTCGGCAATAATGTATTGGCAGAGATTGCTGAACGTGCTGACAGCTATGCATTCTACTCGGTGGATACGTGGATGCGTTCGCTGCCCGTGTTCATCATCGCAGCCGTCACCCTCGTGGTACTCTTCGTGCTGGCGTGGCGAGGCGGACGTACCTACTGCAACACCATCTGTCCTGTAGGAACCATCCTCTCGTTCTTCGCCCGTTTCTCATGGTTGAAGATTCATTTCGACGAGGATAAATGTAAGAATTGCTCGATGTGTTCGAAGAATTGCAAAGCCGCTTGTATCGACTATAAAAACCATAAAGTTGATTATAGCCGCTGCGTGGCCTGCGGTAATTGCATTGACAGCTGCAAATTCGGAGCGCTCCGCTACGACAACGCTAAGATCCACACCAAGGCCAAAACATCCGGAGAATCCGCAAATTCCGATTCTTCCGTTGATACCAGCAAGCGCTCGTTCCTACTTGCTTCGGCGATGGTGGCAGGAGCGGCGATGGCCCAGAAGAAGGAGAAACTGATGGATGGCGGTTTGGCAGAACTCGAGGATAAGGTAGCCCCTGCTCGCCAGACGCCTCTGACGCCTCCTGGTTCCCTCTCTTTCCAGCATTTCGCCCAACACTGCACAGGCTGTCAGCTCTGCGTCTCTGAGTGCCCTAATGAAGTGCTCCGTCCCAGCAGCGACCTGATGCATCTGATGCTGCCTGTGATGTCGTACGAGCATGGTCACTGCCGCCCGGAGTGTACCCGTTGCTCTGAGGTCTGCCCTGCAGGTGCCATCCTGAAAGTCGACAAGGACGAGAAGTCGTCCATCCAGATTGGTCATGCCGTCTGGATCAAAAAGAACTGTGTACCCATCACCGACGAGGTGGAGTGCGGCAACTGTGCCCGCCACTGTCCTGCTGGTGCCATAGAGATGGTTCCCCTTGACGAGAACGATGAGGAGTCACCCATGATTCCTGCCATCAACGAAGCAGCCTGCATCGGTTGTGGTGCATGCGAATACGTCTGTCCGTCGCGTCCATTCTCAGCTATCTATGTTGAGGGTCACGAAGTACATAAAAAGATATAGGAAATCCTAGATATTCTTAGGAAAACCTAGAAAAAACATAAGATAGATAATATGAAAAAGAAGAATATATCCAGGCGTTCGTTTTTGAAGGTGATGGGAGCCGGTGGTGTTGCAGCTGCTGCAACAATGGTAGGCTGCAAAGGCGGCGACAAGGCCGGTGAACAGGCCGCAGAGGAATATAAGAACCAGGTGGAACCGCCCGTAGGCAAGATGACTTACCGCGAGAACCCCAAAACCAAGGAGAAAGTGTCGATCTTAGGCTATGGCATGATGCGCCTGCCGACAAAGGTTGACAACGACAGCGAATTTGATCAGGACATGATCAACAAACAAGTAGACTACGCCATTGAGCATGGCCTAAATTACTTCGACACCTCCCCTGTCTACTGTCAGGGACAGTCGGAACGCTGCACAGGTATTGCCCTGAAACGTCACAAGCGTGAGGAGTTCTTCGTGGCTACAAAACTCTCCAATTTCAATCGGGATTACTGGAAACGCGAGAAGGCCATTGAGATGTACCAGAACTCGTTGAAGGAGTTGCAGGTGGATTATATTGACTACTATCTGCTACACGCGGTTGGTGGCGGTATGGATGAATTCAATGGCCGCTACGTCGACAATGGCATCATGGACTATCTGATGAAAGAGCGCGAGGCAGGCCGCATCCGCAACCTCGGTTTCTCATTCCACGGTCACAAGAGTGTGTTCGACGAAGTGATTGCCTTACAGGACAAATACCACTGGGACTTCGTACAGATTGAGCTGAATTATCTCGATTGGGACTATGCCAACGAAATCAGCAAGAACAATGTCGATGCCAGCTATCTCTATGGCGAGCTTCAGAAGAAGGGCATCCCTGCCGTCATCATGGAACCGCTGCTGGGAGGCCGTCTGGCCAATCTACCCCAGTATCTGATGTCTGAGCTGAAGAGCCATGCCCCGGAGAAATCAGTGGCCTCATGGGCCTTCCGCTATGCAGGCACGCCAGAGGGCGTGCTCACCGTACTGAGCGGCATGACCTATATGGAACATCTCAAAGATAATCTGCTGTCGTATTGTCCGCTGGAGCCCCTTTCAGAAAAGGAAATGCGCTACCTCGACAATGAGATAGCGCAGAAGATTGTCAGTTTGGAGAACATCCCATGCAACGACTGCAAATACTGTATGCCTTGTCCTTACGGCATTGATATCCCGGCCATCTTCGTACATTATAATAAATGTAAGAACGAGGGGTCGCTTCCTATGGGCATCGGCGACAGGGAGTATCGCAAGCACCGTCGTCAGTATCTGATTTCACTTGACCGTGCAGTGCCTCGCGACCGGCAGCCAGACCATTGCATCCAATGTGGACAATGCGAGCCCCATTGCCCGCAGAACATCCGTATCCCTCGCGAACTGCGCAAGATCGACGAGATGATCGAAAGGCTCAAGCGCGACCCTGAGGGTGTCAGTGAGGAAATCGGCTAAGCCTTATCTCGCGATGACCTTCGCCGTATGAACGGAACCTTGCTTATCGGTCACTTTCATCACATAGACCCCATGCGCCTTGAGCGCACTGACTTGACGGCCGTCAGGTGTGAAGAACTCACGCTTGACGGCTTCTATCTGGTCAAAGTCGACGGTGGGCTTCTGAATCGCAGTTGCATCTCCCATGACAATAACGCCGAAACGTTGGGTGAAGGTAGTCTCACCATCGTTCACATTGACCTCGCAAAATCCTTTGCAGGGAACATCAAGTGATTTGACAGTCAGGACGGAACCATCAATGCTGGGAGAGAAATGATTCTCCAGATAGTCAACGGTGTATGTAGGTGTCACAGCCTTGCCGTTCTGACCGTAGAAGCCTGCAAAATAGGGTTTCAGGTCGAGTGTTGCCTCATTATTCGGCTCCATCACGATGTAGGGGTGAGCCATAAACTCCAGATAATCCTCCAGCAATGTCCACCCATCACCATCAGGATCGTCATTCTGGTTGGCGGTATTTGGATCGCTGCCGATGACACGCTCATACCAGTTGGGCATGCCGTCCTGATCGGTATCCCAGTCGTCAGCACGTTTCTCTTCCGGATACACCTCCCAGCCCTTGCCGTCGGCATGTTCCGTGATATCTTCCTCGGTATCTATCTCTCCCTTGATCTTCGACTTCGAACCCACATAGGTGTAAGTACCGTCTATCGTTTCGCGGATGTTTCTCACATGGTGCTCATCGCGCATAGGCATCGTGGCTCCTGCATAGCTGGTCACGATCTTCATGGCATCCTTAGCGGAGTGGATAGTAGCATAACTCTCAAACAGGGGTTCGTTGACACGATACTGATAGGTGGTGGGGATACGGCCTGTGGCGTTATAGGTCTGGTCGAGGGCATCCTGCTGTAGTGAGTGGTTTTTGTTCTCACGGATATTGCCCTTGATATACGCCTGATCGATGCCGTCAGGAGCGATGGCATCCTCAAAATCCTGGGTAAAGAGAATGGTCTTGCGGGTGTCAGCACCCATCTTATAATAGTTGTTCACGAAGTTTACTGCGTGGCAGTTTCCGTCTGTAGTGCGGTTATGCCAGTTGTAGACCACATTATTAAACAGATCGAGGCCGCCGATGGGACGGTTATTGCCGTCCATACCGCCACCCATGCTCCAATTACGACCCTCGCAGTTCACCAACAGGTTATGGTGCCACGAGCCGATACGTCCGTCGATGGTGGCTGCATAACCGTGGTTCGTACCGTCTGCATAATTCTTATGGCCAGCAATGCCCAATGCCTCAGAGATGACATTATACTGGAAGGTGATGTTCATAGCCCCACGTCCGCTTACCGTCTCATCTGTCCCCCAGGCTGCGGTACAATGGTCCACGATGGCGTGGTCGGCACCACTCATCCCCATCGCATTACCCGTATTCTCGCCATAGATACCCAAGCCACGCTTGAACCGGATATGGCGGCAAATGATGTCTGAGCCGATATTGATGTTCGAGGCTTTGATACAGATGCCCTTGCCCGGTGCCGTCTGTCCGGCGATATAGGCGTAGGGCTTGGTGAACTGCGACTCAAAGTCGAGTTCAATGATACCCGAGACGTCGAATACGATATAACGCGGCTCGTCCATCTCCGTCAGTCCGTAGAGCAACGTACCAGGTTCCTTGCCCCCGCTGAGACTCGTAACGTGGTAAACCTTACCTCCTCGTCCACCGATAGCAAAGCGGCCATAACCCTCAGCACCGGGGAAAGCCAGCTGACGAGGACGGAACGACCACACCTGGCCCTTGTGAATCCTGCCATCAGCATCCACCTCGTCCACACGCCAGTAATAATAATGTGATGATTTCAGATCTGTGATGGTATATGAAGGCTCTGTACCCTCATAGATGTAATCTGTTGATTGACTCACGGTTTCCTGATCAGTACCTACGACGAGTTTATGCCCTACAGCCACCGTAGCTGGTGCCCATTGCAGGGTATAGCTACCATCGTCGGCATCCAGGTGGAAGTCACGATGGTTGGGCTGGGGATCCATCGCAGTGAGTGGCGAACGGTCAATCAGCAGACCGTTCAACATCACGTTTGTAGTCTGATAGGTCTTGCCCGTCTCCACCTCCGTAGTATAGGTGATGGTTACAGACTGTGTCGTCTGCAAGACCTCGAACTCCACATACGAAAAAGTCGCATCGGCCATTTTCAGATCTGTGGCGTTTTGCTTCACATTGACGTATGGCACACCCGTCAAAGAAGTTCCTTCGGCTCCCGACACATCCACCTTAATCGTGGGCATATCGCCTGATTTGGGATCCTTATGCACATGATAGGCTGCTACTGAGTGCTGTCCGACTTTAAGACCTTCGAGTGTCACTGAGATACTTGTGGGTGTATCTGTCAGGTTAGGGGTATTATTGTTGTCGTCGAGAATAAAAGCCATCACACCATCACCCATCAGTCGCAGGCCTGTCTGACCGTTTTTTCCTGCCGTACAGGTATTCTTGTGCCATTGGGCACGGAGCGTGTTCGTATTGCCGGTAGCCGCCACTGTGATTGTCAGCCCATTGTCAAGCGTCTTTGATTCACTAGGCACCTGATTGACGGCCCATCCAATGTAATCCGGTTCATTAACCTCAGCATCCTGACGGTTCGTCATGTTGAAGTCAATGTTCTGTGCAGCCGCATTCAGCGTTGTCATTGCCACAATAAAGGCAGTAATTAGTCTTTTGTTCATTTGTGATTAGTTTTTTAGAGTTCGTTTTGTTTGAAAAAAGGGGGCACCTGATATGCTCCCTTTTCTGTTTTGTCTTTGGTCGGGATGAGGCGACTCGAACGCCCGACCCCTACGTCCCGAACGTAGTGCGCTACCAACTGCGCTACATCCCGATTTTGGAAATCGGGTGCAAAGGTACGCAGTTTTTTTGAAATACGTGCAGAAATCGCGAAGTTTTTTTCAATTTATTTGTGCTCGCGGTAATATCTGCGGAACTGGTCATAGGCATCGCACTTGCGGATATACTCCTCCTGTGGCTCGTCGCCCGTCAGTTCATAGAGTGCCTGATAGGCCTGGAACTGTGGAGCATTGCGATGGTAGGCCTGAACACTCTCACCGCTCTCCCACGATACTGTGTTCCAGAGCCCAAGCCCCTTCACATCATTGTAGAGTTCACGATAGCCGAGCGCAAAGAGTGCCTTACGCTTCAGCGACTGGTCGGTGCTGGCAGCAGCTTTCTGCAACATCTTGACAGCCTTCTGACCCAGATCAACCTCATTGACACGCACGGTATCCATGCAACTCTTATAATCGCGCAGCAGCCACCAACAGTCGCCATGAATACTGGCCTGAGCATAGCGCACAGCTAAGTTGTAACAACGCTGTTCGAGGGCCTTGCCGTTAAGCAGGCTGAGCGAGTTTTCCATCATCTGTACCTCCTTACAGAAGTCGAGTTTACGCTGTTTCCACCATTTGTAGTCTTTCTCCCACGCCTCGTCCTCGTCAAGCCACTGACGCTTGGTCCACGGCTCCACATCCCATTGACGGATAAGCGAATAATAGAGGTATCCCTTGCCACGATTGTTATTGTAATAACTGACGGGCACGGTGTTGAGCCAGGTAATGGCCTTATCCCACTGGCAGAGACGCATGTACTTGGTGCCGATGAGATCGCTCATAGCGGTATCGTTCTCGTGGATGTTGGCCTTAAGGAACTTGTCGAGCTTGTTATTAGCCAGCGAAGTGGTGTAATACAGGTACTTCTCCGTATCAGCAACATTGAGGGTATCGAGGTCGAAACCGGAACCATTGCTGCTCAAAGCACGGGCGATAGCCGTCAGACGCACAGGATTGGGACGGTAGTGAGGCACCAGCACATAATTGGTGAGACGGGTCTCGACATTGTTAAAGAAGCCGTCACCCCATTCCTGCTCCTTCTGCTTCTCACGGAGCCAAGTGAGCTCATCAGCAAGATAATCATCGAAAGCCTGACTAGGTTTGGCCTGTGCTGCGGTGATATAGAGCATCAGCACGTGGGCATTGTCCTTCATACGAGCTGTACCGTCGAGCTTTACGGCATCGAGGATATCTGTAGCAGCCTCCTTCTTCTTGCCATCAAGGAACTCGAGCCAGGCCTTGGCCATCTTCCACATGATGGGACAATCGGTCTTGCCCTCTTTGACCACCATCTCGCAGAACTGCTGCATCTGCCACGACTCCTGCTCGTTGATGTCGCGGATGAACATCTTACCGCCAAGATTATCGTCGACTCTCTCCTGGGCATTGTTCACGAAGTCGGTGAGCAGCCAAGGCAGGGCTTTTGAAGTGGGGTTCTGCTGGTAGTGCTGACGGATAGCCTGATAGGAACGTTTCAGATAGTAGATGGTCATGAGACTCTCGTAGTCGTTCATCTCAGCAAAGAGCTGTCCTGCCTCCGCCTCACGGCCTGTCTTGTAGAGGGCACCTGCATAGATGTTATGCATCATGTCCTTGTAGACCGTCTCGATATACTGGCTGGCCGTCTGCTCCCAGAAGGTGATGTTTTCCTGATGCTGTCCGAGCATCATGTTACAACGCATAAAAAGCAATCCGTGCTGCGAACGCAGCTTGGAGTTGAGTTTGCCCTGAGCATAAGTGCGGATGGCTTTCAGGTCACGCTGTTGGGCAGCTATCTCCTCCTTCGTGGGATAACCCCACTCATACTGCTTATCCTGTTCCACGCTGACGCACTTGAGATACTTCTGCAGGTTCTGCACATAACTGACCATCAGGGCATCGCCCTTCTGACGGGCAGCCTTCAGCACGTCTTCGTCATGGAAACTCCACCATTCGTCAGTACTGGTGTCGCCGATGTAGGCTTTCCAATTGTCGTTACATGTTTTCTCTACACGGCTTTTGAAACTCTGTCCGTAATAGGGGCTGAACAGATAGTAATTGTCTGTGCCCCAACCGCCACAGGCGAGTGCCGGCATAACCAATGCCGACAACAGGCTAATGATGATAAATCTCTTCATAGGTTTCTGGTTTATATCTGTCAATATTATCTTTGTCAAGATGATAGGTGATGATTGAACGGCTCAGGTCGCTACGTTCCGTCTCCATCGCATGTTTCACTTTCAAAATCTCCTCAGCCTCAACGGTGTACTCATACCTGACGCCATAGACGATGCGAAGCCAGCGGAACACTGGATAGGCTATAGCCAACGGCAAGGGATAGCTATCGAGGTGCTTCAGATAGGGACCGACATCACGATAGTCGAGGATGGGATTACGCTCCTCAGACTTGCGAGGGTCGCCAGTATTATAGACCATCAGCGCGCCATAATCCACAGGCGGAGCCGGCATCGACAACTGATGCAGGCGGATGGTAGTCGAGAGCCTAGGATCTCTAGATGGGCTAGACAGGCCAGAGCGGCTAGATTTCCACAGACGGTCTACTTCCTCGAGGAAAGCATAGTAGCGCTTACGGCTCTTCGAGGTATAGTCGCAGTCGATTTGTATCTCGCAGACATTAGGGATGTCGTTGGTCTCATTCATCTGACGGATGCGGGCCACGATCTTCTCGGCCAGATCTGGGTGGTCGGCGTGCATGCAGTCCTCAGTGATATAGACTGTAGGAATCATCTCAATACTGTCAGGCAGCGTATCGCTGAAGGAGATGGTGGCATTAGGCTTGGGCTCGCCAGAATCATCCATCACCACATCGAAGTAGCGACAATACACCTTATTAATATGATACTGCGAGAGGAAGGCCCGTTCTGTAGAATCGAGACGCAGGTCCGTGCGCCAGTAGTAGACAGCATTACCCGTCTCGAGGACTTTTCGGGAGGGCTGTCTGTTGCAAGCGGTCAGCACTGGCAGCAGGAGCGTCATTATCAGCAGGAGCCTTGTCTTCATCGTCGGAGTATTCTGAGTAATCTGAGTGATCAGAGCAATTCCGGCAATTGGAAAAGCTTATTGCTATTACTTCCCTTAATAAGAATGTAATAACCCTCTGGGCATTGTTCTTTTATGGCTGCCTTGACCTCCTCAACATCATGGAACTTGCGGAACGGGCAGGCAATATCCTTAAAGCTGTCACCCACGAGCCACACCTCATCATAGCCTGCATTTTCGAGATAGCTCACCATCTTTCGATGTTCGTTATCGCTGTCAGCGCCAAGTTCGCCCATCTGTCCGAGAATCGCCATCTTCCTTTCTGCCTGAATAAGGCTGAAATTCTCCAGGGCAGCCTGCATAGAGGTGGGATTAGCATTATAGGCATCGACAATGAGATGGTTCTTCTCAGTAACGGTCATCTGACTGCGGTTGTTCGAGGGCACATAATTCTCGAGCGCTTCACAGATCTTCTTACGGTCTACACCAAAGTTAATGCCCACGGAGATGGCTGCAAGAAGGTTGTCGATGTTATAGGCGCCGATGAGATGGGTCTGCACCTTATGCCATTTCATAGAGAGGCCCTTTTCCTCAAGATACATGAGCGGCTCACGCCAGCGGAACTTCAGAAAGGGATCACAAGAGATGACATTACCCGTAATGCTGGTAGATTGGTACTCCATGCTCGTAGAATAAGAAGTGACCCATAACTCATCGTCTTCGCTGATCTGATCCGTCAAGTACTCGTTATCGGCATTGATAAAGATAAGGCCATCCTCACGGGTGCGGAGGAAATCATAGAGTTCGCACTTGGTCTTGATGACACCCTCAAAGCTTCCAAAGCCCAGCAGATGGGCGCGCCCGACATTGGTAATCAGACCACAGGTAGGCTCTGCCGTCTCTGCCAGTGTCTTGATATCGCCAGGATGACTGGCACCCATCTCGATGACGGCAATCTCATGCTCTTTCGTCAAACGGAACAACGTCTTGGGTACGCCCACGTCGTTGTTGAAATTACCCTGGGTATAGAGCACATTATATTTCTGTGAGAGCACAGCAGCAATGAGTTCCTTCGTGGTGGTCTTGCCATTGGTGCCTGTGATACCGATCACGGGAATATCGAACTGGCGGCGATGCTCACGCGCCAGATCCTTAAACGTCTGCAGGCAGTCGTCGACAACGATGATTCTCTCATCACCATTGGCAACGAGAGAGGCGTCATCCACAATGGCATAGGCACAACCCTTTTCGAGTGCCTGGATGGCGAATTGATTGCCATCGAACGATTCACCTTTCAGGGCGAGGAAGATACTTCCTTTGGGACAGTCACGACTGTCGGTTGTGATACAGGGATGCTGCTGGTAAAGTTTATAAAGTTCCTTAATTTCCATGTTTAATTGCAATTTTGGTGCAAAGATACGAAATAATTCATAATTCATAATGCATAATTCATAATTATTTTGTAACTTTGTGGGCGATTTATGGACTATACGCTCAATGTGCATGGCCAACTGCTGGATTTGAGCAGGCCTCTGGTGATGGGTATCCTCAATGCGACGCCCGATTCCTTCTATGCTGACAGCCGCCAGCAGACGGAGGAAGATATCGTCATGTGCTGTAACAGGATACTGGCAGAAGGTGCTGCCATCATCGATGCGGGAGGTTGTTCCACACGTCCTGGTGGTGAGATGGCTTCAGAAGCCGAGGAGATGGACCGTTTGCGGACTGCCCTTGAGATTATCAGGCGAGAGCAGCCTCAGGCCGTAGTCTCTGTAGACACCTTCCGCCCTGACGTGGCCCGTATGGCTGTGGAGGAGTTCGGTGCAGACATCATCAACGATGTGAGCGGCGGTACGCCTGAAATGTTCCGCATGGTGACGCGATTACGCGTACCTTATATCCTGATGTCTATACAACCCACAATGCGTGAGATGCTCCTGTCGTTTGCCGAAAAGACACAGCAACTGCGTGATATGGGAGCCAATGACATCATACTCGACCCAGGGTTCGGTTTTGGTAAGACGCTGGAACAGAATTACGAGATCATGAACGAACTCGAAAAGCTACAGATGATGGAGTTGCCCGTACTCGTGGGCATCTCGAGGAAATCCATGATCTACCGCTTCTTCGACTATACACCCAACGAGGCCCTCAACGGCACAACGGCCCTCAATACCATCGCCCTGATGAAGGGTGCCAGCATTCTCCGCGTCCACGATGTGAAAGAGGCTGTGGAGTGCGTCAGAATTGTCCGGCAATTAAATTGTAAAATGTAAATTCTTAATTTTTAAATTACCAAGGTGCTACTCGAATTTGGCATAAAAGACATTATCGACATTGTTCTGGTCGCCCTGATGTTGTACTACATCTACCGACTGATGCGCGAGACACGGTCTGCGAACGTGTTCAACGGCATCATGGTATTCGTCGTGTTATGGCTCTTTGTATCCCAGGTTCTGGAAATGCGACTGTTAGGTACCATTCTCGACAAACTGGTGAGTGTGGGAATCCTGGCCATCATCATCATCTTCCAGGAGGATATCCGTAAGTTCCTCTCCAACATCGGCGGCCACCAGCGCATGCGGACGCTGAAACGCTTATTCACCTCGTCGAAGCAGAAGGACAAAGACAGCAAGGAGGTGAAACAGATGATCATGCCCTTAGTGATGGCCTCCATCAACATGAGCCGTCAGAAGGTGGGTGCGCTGATCGTTCTAGAACGGACCACTACGCTTGATGACATTGTGGCTACAGGCGATACGATAGATGCCAACATCAACCAGCGGCTTCTCGAGAATATCTTCTTCAAGAACTCACCGTTACACGATGGTGCTGTGGTGATTGCCGACAAGCGCATCAAGGCCGCAGGATGTATCCTGCCCGTGAGTCACGACCTGAGCATCCCCAAGGAGCTGGGTCTGCGTCACCGAGCTGCCATGGGTATCTCGCAGGAGTCTGACGCCCTTGCCATTGTGGTGTCTGAGGAGACTGGCAGCATCTCCGTCGCTATCAAAGGCAGGTTCCGCCTGCGCCTCTCCGCAGAGGAACTGGAAAGTATCCTCACAGCAGAACTATCTTAGAAAACAAATGTTTTACATCTTTAATAATAAAAACAAATTATGGATCTATTAAGTCAAATTGTTGCGCGTGCCAAGAGTAACAAGCAGCGCATCGTGCTCCCGGAAGCAGAAGAGGAGCGTACACTTTGTGCAGCCGATAAGGCATTAGGCGATGACATCGCCGACATCATTCTGATTGGTAACCCCGCCAAAGTGGAGGCCCTCGCAAAGGAGAAGGGGCTCACCAACATTGGCAAGGCCACCCTTATTGACCCCGAGAACTATGAGAAAAGCGAGGAACTGGCAGAGAAACTGGCAGAGATTCGCAAGAGCAAGGGCATGACGATTGAAGAAGCCCGCAAGCTGATTAAGAACCCGCTCTACTTAGGTTGTATGATTATCAAGACCGAGGGTGCCGACGGACAGATTTCCGGTGCGCTCTCCACCACTGGTGACACACTGCGTCCTGCTTTGCAGATCATCAAGTGTCAGCCTGGCATCACCTGTGTGAGTGGTGGTCTGCTGCTGATTTCCAAGCAGAAGCAGTATGGTGAGGACGGCGTGCTCGTGGTTGCCGACGTTGCTGTGACCCCGATGCCCGATGCCAATCAGCTCTCACAGATTGCTGTCTGCACGGCTCAGATGGCGAAGGCTGTAGCTGGTTTCAAGGATCCTCGCGTGGCTATGCTGAGCTTCTCAACGAAGGGTTCTGCCAAGCATGAGGTCTGCGACAAGGTGATTGAGGCAACACGTCTGGCCAAGGAGATGGCTCCCGACCTGAAGATCGACGGTGAGTTGCAGGCTGACGCTGCCCTCGTTCCAAGTGTGGGTGCAAAGAAGGCTCCTGGTTCTGATATCGCTGGTAAGGCCAATGTGCTTGTGTTCCCCAACCTCGAGGTAGGAAACATCGGTTATAAGATGGTGCAGCGCTTAGGCGACGCCATTGCTATCGGTCCAGTGCTCCAGGGTATCGCCCGTCCCGTGAACGATCTCTCTCGTGGCTGCTCCATCGACGACATCTACTATATGATCGCCATCACCGCCTGCCAGGCAATGGACGCCAAAAAGTAAAAAGGTAAAAAAGTAAAAAGGTAAAACTATGAAGATATTAGTTTTGAATTGCGGTTCATCGTCTATCAAGTACGCCTTGTACAATATGGACGATAAGAGTGTAATGACCAGTGGTGGTGCTGAGCGTGTGGGTTTGGACGGTGCCTTTGTAAAGGTGAAGCTGGCCAATGGCGAGAAGAAACAGATCATGCACGACATCCCCGAGCATACCGAAGGCGTGAAGTTCATCTTCTCGTTGCTCACTGATCCTGAGATTGGGGTCATCAAGAGTCTCGATGAGATCAACGCTGTGGGTCATCGGATGGTACATGGTGGTGAGAAGTTCAACAAGAGTGTGATTCTTACTGACGAGGTGCTGAAAGCCTTCGAAGAGTGCTCAGACCTCGCTCCGCTTCACAACCCCGCCAACCTGAAGGGCGTGAATGCTGTGAAGGAGCTGATGCCCGGCCTGCCTCAGGTAGGCGTCTTTGATACCGCTTTCCACCAGACCATGCCTCCCAAGGCCTTTATGTATGCCATTCCCTACGAACTGTATGAGAAGTACGGCATCCGTCGCTATGGTTTCCATGGCACCTCTCATCGCTACGTCTCTGCCCGTGCCTGCGAGTTCCTAGGCATCCCAGCAGAAGGCACGAAGATGGTAACTTGTCATGTTGGAAACGGTGGTTCTATCGCAGCCGTCGTCGATGGCAAGTGTATCGACACCTCTATGGGTCTCACTCCATTGGAGGGTCTCGTCATGGGTACCCGTGCCGGTGATATCGACGGTGGTGCCGTGACCTTCATCGAGAAGAAACTCGGTCTCGATGCTGACGGTATGAGCAATCTGCTTAATAAGAAGAGCGGTGTGGCTGGTCTTACTGGCGGTTCTTCCGATATGCGCGACGTGGAAAGTGCTGCCAAGGCTGGCGATCCCCGTGCAAAGCTGGCTCAGGACATGTACTTCTATCGTATCAAGAAATATATCGGCGCCTACGCTGCTGCTATGGGTGGGCTCGATGTCGTCGTCTTCACCGCTGGTGTTGGTGAGAACCAGACCTCTATGCGTGCTGAGGTCTGCAAGGACATGGAGTTCCTGGGCATCAAGTTCGACGAGGAGAAGAACAAGACCCGTGGCGAGGAAGCCATTATCTCTGCCGATGACTCTAAGGTGAAGGTCGTCGTCATTCCCACCGACGAGGAGCTGATGATTGCCACCGATACGATGAATCTGCTGAAGTAATCATTCTTAGGGGAAGAAAGAACCCCTACACACATTTAGGGAAATCCCGCTCGATATTTCGGGGTTTCCCTTTGTTTTCTTCCTGAAAAGGTCGTACCTTTGCAGTGTGAAAATAAAAAAAGAATGTCGAACTTAAAGATAAGAAAGGGTACAGTTATGAAGAAGATGTTTACAATGCTGATGATGGCGATGATGGCAATGATGACCTTCACCTCCTGCGAGGATGAATATATCGCAAACACCCTTGAGGGTACATGGAAAGGAAATATGTATATTTCCACCTCCTGGGGCAACTACACCTACGATGCCACCTATACAGAGATTACCTTCCTGAGAGATCCGTACACCTACTCTAGCGGCTCAGGCTACTGGGTGGACTACTATAGCAACGCTCCTTGGGACTATGTGGCCAACCACATCGACTGGACGGTTAAGAACGGTGTGATCCGCGTCTACTTCATCGAGGAAGACAGCTACATCGAGATTGCTGACTATCGTCTGAACTCCAGCCGCTTCACGGGAACGCTCTACGACAGTGGCCGTCCTGTGGACTTCGATCTCTACAATGTCAGCCACCCGTACACTTACTGGGATGACTATCGCTGGGGTTATGACTCCTGGTACGATGACTACTACTGGGCACGCACCCGTGGCATCGATGCCGACAGCGCAAAGACCATTGAGAAGCCGAAGCGCTTCGTCAATCCGGACCTCAAGAAATAAGATACATCTCAATCGAAAAATTACACAGTAGGGTCGGTTCCTACTGTGTAATTTTTATGATTCTTGGCGGAGCGGGGAACCAGGGTTCATCCCATCCTATCTGTCGCGTCCTCACCTTATAGCTCCACTTCGTAGGCTTATGTTGCTTGTCAAATGCCACAAACTCCTCATAGGTGGGTGTCTTGCCAAGCCCCAGTTTCATCACCTTATTATATATAGTCTGTCTGCTGGGTGCATTGAAGGGCGCATCGTCCTGGTTCATCATACTGTTCTCCGAAGGACGGTAGACGCCTTTGAAGAATGTATAGCCACCCTCGTACGTGCCGATCTTCTCGTTGGCGAACTCACTGTCGTAAATGAACCTACTCCAGATAACCTTCGTCGAGTCCTTTTCCGAGTCAACGTTCATAAACCACGACCATTTCTCGTGCAGTTCCTTCAGTTCCTTGATGTCCTGCTCTGTGGCGGAACCCTCTGTAGAGCGCACATATTCATCGGCCAGCTTCGCAAAGCCATGTCCGATGGCCTCGTGGGTCAGCACCTGACGGAAGGTCTCACTCGTCAGATTTTCGATCACAGGACAAAGGGCAATGGAATATTCGTAGTCCGTTTTCTTGTCATCTCTCATCATATAGGTCACGCCTTTATGCTGATTGGTATTCAGGATCACCACTGCCAACGTATGGATGGAATCGATACCCTCCACCTTCTTCACATATTTCATCACCGCATCGGCATTTACGTCAATACCCGTTGTCTGATGACTGGGCACTGCTCCGAATGCAGTCTCATTACCGCCATTAAACTGATTACGACGTGATACGGCTGTCACCTGCCATACGTTGAAATAGCTCCGTAACGACTTGACAGGCTCCTCGCTGAAGAGGTTCTCCATCGCCTGATTCATGACTTCATCATAATAGCCGCTGTTAATATCCTCATCTATGAATCCGTCGCCCATCAGCACGAAGGGGATTCCCTTACCTTCCGTCGCCTCGTTCAGCAGCTTCACCTTCCCGTCCTGTGAAAAGTCAGCCGATATGGAACTATAATACGGTTTCTGATACAACCAAAGCGTATCAAGCCCCATATAATTGCCCTTATCATCCTTCATCACCAGGAAGAATGCCCCTTCTCTTGGATAAGGAGTGTCATTTCTCCCCACATAGAGCATCTTTGTAGACCCTTCATATTCCACTCTGGTACGGGCATTATAAACGGGATCCAGCTTGACCCAATCTTCCAGGCCTTCCGTAGCCATCAGCAACAAGTCATTCTCTGTTAAGTTTGTGCGGAACGACAAGGCCCTGCCTGCGCCGCCCTCGTCTATCAACCACTCGTCGATGTCGAAATAGGCATACTCGTCGCGCTGCTTGATGTTAATGGTCTTCGTCTTTCCCCTTGCCTCGATGGTCATGACCGCCGTGCGGGGCCTCTTCGTTCGGTTTGTCGACGTAGTGGCAAGTGTGATGACATTCTCACCAGCCTTACCGCTCTTAGGCGAGAAGGTCAGCCAGTTGGCCGTACAGGTGGCCTTCCAGCTATCTTCCGACCTGAATCTGATCTCAGTCGTCTGGTTCGTCACAGAATAGAGTTCCGCTGTCCCTGGGGTCGAAAAGGAGATGGCATCCTCCTCCTTCTCGCAACCCACCAGAAGGAGCATCGCGAAACCGCATACAATCTGTAGGAACCTGCTCGTCATCTTCCTATTCTATTGTCTTATAGAGCGTCGAGGCGTTATGACGGCCTTCCAGCACATCGAGGATCTCCTCTTCCGTCGAGAGGTTGAAGTCACCGGGAATCGTATTCTTCAGGGCCGCAGCAGCGAGTGAGTAGTTCAGCTGCTTCTGCTTGTCATCGGGGAAGAGACTGACAGCGTGCAGCCAGCCACCCATGAATGCATCGCCTACGCCTACGGGATCCACCACATCGGGGATATCCATGATGGGCGCCTGCAACAGCCTGCCTTCTGTCCATAGCAGGGCTGTCAGCGTATGATGATTCGACGATACGATGTTCCTCATACCCATCATCCAGTGCTTCAGACGCGGATACTGCGCGTGCAGTTCGTCGAACCACTCGCCATACTCCTTCATCTGCATCTCGAAGTTCGAGTCGACAGCCGTGAACGGGGGCTGCGGATGCTGCGAGAGCCAGTCGAACTCGATGGCATCGCCAAACATCATGTCACAGCGGGAAAGCATCTTGCTCAGCGTCTCGCGAGGCGTGGCACCCTCGTATTGCCACAGGTTCTTGCGATAGTTGATGTCGAAACAGACGGTCACGCCCAGTTCGTCGGCAATATCCAAGGCCTCAAACGTGGCATCGGCAGCCTGCTGCGAGATGGCAGCCGTAATGCCCGATACGCAGAAGAAGGTGCAGTCTTTCAGAATCTCCCGCCAGGGAATCATGCCCGGCTTCAGGTCGTAATAGGCAGAGCCTGAGCGGTCATAGATCACCTTCGCAGCACGCATACCTGCTGGCGGCTCGAAATAATAGGTGCCGATACGCTGTCCGCCATAGAGCACATGCTTGGTGTTCACACCCAACTGCGCCAGGTTCATCGCCCCGGCATGTCCTACAGGCGTGTCTGGCAGGCGGGTGATATACGTCACATCCTCGCCCTGTGATGCCAGCGATACAGCCACATTGGCCTCGCTGCCACCATACTTGCTGGTAAACATATCGCCCTGCGTCAGTCTCAGGTGACCGGGCTTTGAGAATCGGAGCAACAACTCTCCGAAAGTGACAATCTTCTGTCTCATCATGTCTGTTTTTGTGAATAACGCTGCAAAGGTACAAAAAGAAGTGAAAAGTGAAGAGTGAAAAGTGAAAAATTTGCTGCCGCACAATAAAAGATTTGTTAAATCTCAAGCAAACTACTTAATTTAGTTTAAAAACTATGGCTTTTAGTTGTATATAACGAAAACTTTTAGTTACTTTGCACACGGATATTGATAACGACGCGATAATTGATTGAAAACTAAAAGCATTTTTACGACAATGAAGAAGCTTACAAATAAAGAAAAGGAAATCATGGATCTGTATTGGCAGCACGGTCCGATGTTCGTCAAGGAACTCCTCGAGTACTACGACGAGCCCCGTCCGCACTTCAATACCCTGTCCACGATGGTTCGCATATTGGAGAAAGAAGGCTATCTCGACCACAAGCAATTCGGCAACACCTACCAGTATTTCCCCCTCATTACTGAGGCAGAATACGGACGTAAGTCGATTGCAGGTGTCATTAAGAACTACTTCAACGACTCCTACCTCTCAGCCGTTTCCTCGTTTGTCAAGGAGGAAAAGATTTCCGTAGAAGAACTGAAAGAACTCATCGATCAAATCGAGAACCAACATGACTGATTTTCTGATCTACGACCTGAAGGTGGCCCTTCTCATCGCGGTATTCTATATGTTCTACCGCCTGATGCTGGCCCATGAGACCTTCCACCGTGTGAACCGTATCGTCCTGCTGCTCACCGCTGTGGCAAGCTACGTGCTGCCCCTCTGTGTCATCACCTACCACGAGACGGTGGTGATGCACCAGGCACCATTAGTGACGATAGAAGGTTTGCAGGCAACCGTCTACGAGCCCTCGTCCACACCCTGGTGGAAGATAGCGCTGCCCGTCCTGTTTATCATAGGCGCGTCCATCGCACTGGGCCATACCCTCTGTTCGTTGTTCAGGATTATCCGTCTTATCAACCATAGTGAGCAGCATCCGCAGGATGATGGCACCATCGTCTGCGTGACCGGTAACGCAGACATCTCGCCATTCAGCTGGATGCACTATATCGTGATGAACCGTAGCGACTACGAAACCCATGATGCTGCGATTCTCGCTCATGAACGGGGACACATCCGGCTCTGCCATTCGTGGGACCTCATCCTCGTCGACACCCTCACCGCCCTCCAGTGGTTTAATCCCGCCATCTGGATGCTCCGCAGCGACCTGCGCGCCATCCACGAATACGAGGCCGACGGTGCAGTACTCTCACAAGGGATCAATGCGCGTCAATATCAATACCTGTTAATCACAAAAGCCGGTGGCATCGGCGGGTACTCCCTTGCCAACGGAATCACTCACAGTGCCCTTAAAAACCGAATCACAATGATGACAAATAAAACCTCCAAGAGCAGCCACCTCCTCAAGTTGCTCGCCCTGCTGCCCATCGTGGGCGTCACCCTCGCCCTCAATGCAGAGACCGTCAAGGACTATGTCTACGACGAACCCCAGAAGCAAGTGCCCGTAAAGAAAGGCCGGAAGGCCAGCACCATCAAGGCTGGCAACGGTACTGTCCTGCAGGTTGTAGAACAGGAAAAGGCTGATGATCGTGTCGAACCTGCTGCTAGCTTGAAGATTATCCAGACGGATCCTAACAAGAAACCGCTATATATCGTCGATGGCGTCCGAATGAACGAGAAACAGGCAAAGGCGATATCACCTAATGAAATAGCATCTATCAGTGTCCTTAAAGACAAGGCAGCCACCGATGTATATGGTCAGGACGCAAAAGACGGTGTCATCGTGATTTCCCTCAAGAAAAAAGTGACTGGTGAGGTTGAGGTCAGCGATGTCTTCGATGTCGTCGAAGTGATGCCCCAGTTCCCTGGTGGCGCACCTGCCCTCATGCAATACCTGAGCCAGAACATCCGCTATCCGAAAGAGGCGATGGAGTCTGAAACCCAAGGTCGTGTCATCGTCACCTTCGTGGTATGCAAGGACGGTAGCATCTGCGACGCGAAAGTCGTAAAGTCAGTATCTCCCGCCCTCGATGCAGAAGGCCTCCGCGTCATCAGCAGCATGCCGAACTGGACACCTGGCACACAGAGCGGCAAGCCCGTGAATGTGAAATACACCGTGCCCATCAGTTTCCGTTTGGATGGAAAGAAAACAGAGTCAACTAATGCACAGAAGTCGTCTGAAGGCCAACCTCTTAACGAAGTCATCAATCGCTTGCCTGGTGCCAAGATTGACGAGAACGGCAACCTCACCATCAACGGAAAGCCCGTGAAAAAGATTGTGGTCGACGGTAAGCCCGTAACCAAACAAGAGTTGCCAAAAGTTATTGAAGCCCATACCGTGCATATGGAAACGGACGACTTGATCATTTCAACTAAAGAGAAATAACACTCACTCGTTTCATGAAGCATCAGTCAGTAACAATATTCATCCTCGCCCTTGTGTCGGTCCTCTCCGCCAAGGGCGAGGTTTCTGCGAAAAAGAAGGTCGTAGAGCCCGTCGTCGCTGATACCCTCACGCTTTTAGTGCAGGCTGGCGATAGCTGCATGCAGGAGTCCAATACCTTCGAGGCCCTGAAATACTTCCAGCAGGCCTATGCCCGTTGCGACAGCAGTCTCACACGCATCAAACTAGCTGACTGCTACTACAAACGCGGTAACTATCTCCAGACGGCCAATCTGCTGAAGAACGTCCCTGGGGGCGATCTCACCCACGAAGCCTTCCGAGAGCTGGCCCTCAGCTATCAGAAGATGGGCGAGAACGAGGCTTTCATCTACTGGGCAAGCAATCTGACGACCCGCTTCCCGATGGACGGCGAGATCGTGGCAGGCCTCACCCTCGCCCACGCCCGGGCCAACCAACCGGAGAAAGGTATCATCTGCGGCATGAAATACTGTCAAAGGGACACCACGAACATCCTGGTAAACCGGGCGCTGGCTGATGCGTGGTTCATGAATCGCGACTTCAGAGCGGCGAGCAAGATATACGAACGGCTGCTGCAGCAGGGCGACTCCACCTTCAACACCCTCTACTCCGCAGGCATGTGCTACACCCGCCTCGACAGCCTCGAACTTGCCTACAAGCATTTCGTGCCAGCATTTCTCTTAAGTGGCATGCAGCATGCCGGCTGCGCCTACCGCCTCGGGGTGGTCTGCGTCGACACCGGACGGCTCGACGAGGGAATCGGCTATCTCGATCTCGCCACCAAGCTCCTGCTGCCCGATACCACCACCATGAAGGCCATCACCCTCTCACAAGGCGAAGCCTACTATCTCATGGGCCAGTATGCCCAGGCCGTCGAGGCTTGGAAACAGCACTTGGCATACAATCCCAATTCCATCGCCACCCATTACAACATCGCCAACGCCATCTATTATTATCTCCCCGATCGCAAACAGGCCAAGACCTATTACGAGCGATTCCTCGAACTCGCCCGTCAGGAGCCGAACCCCAATGCCCAACTTCAGGAGATGATGGCCAAGGCCGAAGAACTCCTCCGCCAGCCAAACAATTTCAAAGGCGCCAAGTCAAAATAAAACCAAGTGGCAAGGTCGAATACAGCTTATAAAAATTACACAGTAGGCGCTCCAGCTCTGCTGGCTTGCTACCGCAGGGACGCAAGAACCGACCCTACTGTGTAATTTCAATGAAAATCCCCCCGCAACTGCGAGGGGACTCTTCATTTGTGAAATCTGTACGATTTTAGGCAGCGGGCCGTACAGCGGGCCGTAGCCCATACAGCTTGTGGTCGTGATGGCCGTGAGGAATGCCGTGAGCGCGGCTACTATCACCTTCACCGCAATCTCAATGATCCTTTTCTTC
>JAEEGK010001099.1_pt1 | contig 67519 bp, 45 predicted proteins | sample 8958771 | NCBI WGS metagenome assembly JAEEGK01 (sample SAMN16246547, study PRJNA631951) | gut metagenome | biome: gut microbiome; feature: rumen; material: SC-attached | host: Bos | place: Iran: Karaj | collected 2018-10
CGGTGGAGAGGTGGGCGGAGCTGATCTCAGTGACCACGTAGTTTCCGGTGGTGTCCTTGGTCTCATTGAGGGTCACGCCGGAGAAGGTCACGGCATATTCGCCGGCGTTCGTTCCGCTGCCGCTGGCGCTGACGCCGGTGAAGCTGAGGCCGTCAACGCTTGAGGTAAAGCCGGATACGGACTGCTCAAGGCCGTTGTAGGTCTTCGTGCCGCTGTCGGCTGTAAGAGTTACTCCGAGCGGATCGATGGTGAGCTTGCCGGAGTTGATCGCAGTGACCACGTAGTTTCCGGTGGTATCCTTGGTTTCATTGAGGGTCACGCCGGAGAAGGTCACGGCATACTCGCCGGCGTTCGTTCCGCTGCCGCTGGCGCTGACGCCGGTGAAGCTGAGGCCGTCAACGCTTGAGGTAAAGCCGGATACGGTCTGCTCAAGGCCGTTGTAGGTCTTCGTGCCGCTGTCGGCGGTAAGAGTTACGCTCGCCGGAACAACGGTCACGGTCGCTGCTCGGGATGATACGGAAGCTTCATCGTTGTTGTCGTTTCGCTTGACAGTGACTGCACAATAATAATACTCCGTGGTTCCGGCAGCCTTGCCGGTGGGAACGGTGTATGTATCCGTGTCCGCGCCGGTGATGAGCTCGCCGCCGGTGTTGCTTGCGGAGGTGTTCTTATACCACTGATACGAGACGGTATGGTTGGCCGGCACTGCGGCTTCCACGGTCAGCGTATTGCCTGTGGTATAGCCATAGGTCAGGGTCAGATCCTGCGGCTTCTCCGCATCGAGCTGCGGCGCCTCTGCCGCATTGATCTGCCATACGGCAATAAATTCGGTATTGAGGTTTACCGTGTACTTCGTGCCGGGATCATATGTATCCTCATTAACGACTTGCCATCCGATCAGCGCGTATCCTGATTTGATGACCTCCTGCGCATTCGGCAGGGTGATCACCGTTCCGGGCGGCACACGGTTCTCGGGGAGCTTGTACCCATCTTCAAGAGCGCCGTCTCCGAGCTGGAACCGGACGTCGGCGCCCCAGACAGCCGTCAGAGTGACGTCGTTTTTGACGGTATAGTTATCGCCCGCCGAATAGAGGGAGTTCCCGTCGGACCAGCCGAGCAGGATCATATCGTCCTTGCTTGCATCAGGCAGGGTGACTTCCGTATTCGGCACAACGGCGCTGCCGGAGGGATTCGCGCCTACGAAGGAGCCGCCGTTGGGGTCCAGCGTGAGGGTGAAGCCGTTGGTGACCGTCGTCGGCTGCTCATTTCCGACCTCATAAATGATCGGGTTAGGCATCGTCACGACGGCGATCGTGGGATCAGCCACCGTGTAGGTCGCGCTGACCGTGACGGTTTTGTTCAGCGTGAAGGGGTCGTTTTTTCCGCCGGTGATACGGTAGAATTTGATAGTACCCTCACCGGTGGCTCCGCCGACCTCGTAATTACTCGCGACCACAGTATAATTGTTGCTGTAATACTCATAGGTGAACCCGGTACCGGAGACATAATCCAGACCATAATCGTTGATATTGATCTGCAGCCCCCATGCCTCATAGGTCTCTCCGTCCGCGATATCAGTGCGGGTGAAGGTCACCGTAGCCACTACCGTGTCTCCCGCACTCAGCTCGGACAGATCCGGTACTGCAATGCCGCCTTTGGTTACCGTAAGGTTATAGGTAAATGACGGTGTTCCGTCTGCACCGGCAATCCCGGTGCACAGCGAGAACAGCAGGGCCGCACAAAGGAACAAACTGATGATTCTCTTCACGAGAGCATACCCCTCTCCACATAGATCTTGAAATACATGCGGCAATACTGTCTCATGCATTCGTACTGTGACATATCCGGTGCAGGATGTGCTCCCCGCTCAGATACGCCCTGTGGGCGGGAGCAAATTTTGCTCCCGCCCATTGCGTTTTGGTGGTTTGGCTCCTGTTGTCAGGGACCGGGACTGTCAGCTGATCTGATTGATGATCGCCGCGATATCCGCGATCGAAGCAAAATTCGTGGTATAGTTATCACCGGGCACGATATTTGCTCTCAGGCGCATCTCGACGTCGGCCGCACTGGACCGGCCGGACAGCAGGTCGTCGACGATACCGAAGTCACCGGAGTTGATCTTGCTGTTGCGGTTAACGTCGCCGCCGCGATCCACCGCTTTGTTCTCGCCGGCATTGACTGCCAGCTTGCCATAGGCGGTGGTAAGGGTCTCGCTGCTGTCTACAATGTAGACATATGCAAGGGTGTAATCTGTTGCGTCTTTGTTTCCCTGCGCATTGTCATACGCCTTATTCAGCGCAGCAAGGTATTCGGCAGTATCTGTGGTGAACATGGCTTTGCCGCCGAAGATCATTGCATTGCCGGAGGCGGGAGGCGCATCCGTGCCGACCAGCATCAGCTTCTTGCCGGAGCCGGCATAGGTATAGTCAATGAAGACCACGCTGCCGTCAAATGTCCATACGGCGTAATAGGTCGTATCCGAAGCAGCAAGCGGCAGGGAGGCAACCGCACCGTTCACGGCTTCACAGCCGGCGTCCGCGGTCGTGGTATTTCCTGCGGTGGCGGTCCAGCCGGCGAAGGTGAAGCCGGTCTTGACGGGATCCGCGTATGCGTCGGCGTTATCGCCGACCACAAAGCTGCTGACAGGATCCAGATTGAAGCCAACGGTACCGGTGGTGGTCACACCGTCCACGTCAAAGGTATAATCATAGGTGGTGACGATCTCTACCTGAGCGTTGATGATGGTTTCCGGAACGATCTCTTCCGCCTGACCGGTGAGCAGATAGTTTGCGGTATCGTCGATCTTGACGTCCAGCTTGTTGTTCGCATAGGTAACGCCTGCGGTGTTCAGCGTTTCGGCGTCAGCCACATGGAACGTGACCGAGCAAAACCGCTGCTCCGCTCCTTCGGTTCCTGTCGGTGCAAGAGTGATCAGGCCGCTTGCTCCGTTCGAATAGTAATCGATCCGGGTTCCGTTAAAGGTATAGCTGCCTGCAGTCCGATTAGTGACGTCTGTGTCATCAAACGCCAGGACGCCTCCGTCGGGAAGAACCAGCTTCAGCTCCATAGCGCTGATGGAGAGATTGAATTCACTTTCGTTTGTGAGGATGATGTCCGCAGTGACCGTGCCGTCGACCTCAGCGTCCACGACGCCCGTGTCGCACTCTGTCTTGTCGCCGGTGGGAACGAGGGAGATGCTCACCAGACCGGTCGCAAAACCAAGAGACTGCGTTCCGTTGCCGTTGTCAACCCAGATGTATCCTTCAGGAGCATCCTGATTGAAGGTATCGTTCTTGGTGACCTTGGCGTCTTCGGGATTGCTGTTTATAGCTGCCTGTGCGGTGCTGTCAAGAACGATGCTGCCGTTCATGTCGCCGCTTTCGAGCGTCAGGCTGAAGCCGTCCTTCGGATCGCTGCTGGAAGCGTAAACCTCAACGTCGCCGTTGATGACGCTGTTGCCCTTAACCGTAACATTAACGGAGGGGTAGCTGCTGTAACGGCATACGTCAAACGCAAAGCTGTCGGCGTCGGAGGCGGAGATGTTGTATTCCGAATAGTCAGCCGCATTGATAGTAGAGTCTTTGATCACTATGTTACCGTTATTGTTGGACAGCGTGTACTGGTACTTGTACTTGCCGACAGCGCTCAGCGTCATGTTGTCGAGCGTCAGGTTCGAGTAGTTCTGTATCAGTATCGGCGCGGGCTTGGTGGTGGTGATCGTGCCGTTTTTGAAGGTGAGCGTGTTGTCCTTCAGCAGCTGGAAGCCGTTGTTCTCGGTTCCCGTGCTGCCTACCAGATTTCCGGACACATTGTACGAATGGCCGTCGAAGTCAACGGTAAGATCGGTGTACTTGCCCTGCGGCACCACGACGCCGTCGCCCGCGCTGTCCTTCAGCACGGTGACGGTGCTGCCGTCGTCAGCGTTTGCGATTGCCTCGGTCAGAAGGTTTGAATACTGGAGGACGCCGTTCTTGTAGAAGGACGCCACCGCATCGGCCGTCTCTACGGCATAGATCGAAAAATGCGGGACCTTGAAGCTGACCGAAGTCTCCGTATGGCTCTCGACCTTGACGGCAGTTCTGGTCTCGCCTTCAACGAGATAAACCTCCGGCGCCTGGCCCGCGGCCAGATCGTAAGGCACGGTGACCAGAGCGGTACCGCTTGCATTGGCAGAGGAGAAAACCTCTTCGTCCGTCGGAACACCGCCTACGACCTTGAGCATTTTTATCTCGAAGGTCTTGCCGGTATCGCCTGCCTGCGTTACATCATCAATCACAAGGGCGACGTCGTCGCTGCCTGCGTTCGCCGCGATCTGATCGACCGCAGCCGCGTCAAAGGTGACCGAAACATCGTCGGAAGCTGCGGGAGAAACGGTGAAAGCTTCCGAAGCGTATTCGTCAAACAGATCATTCGGGATGTCTGCGGACATGCCGCCGTCGTCATTCAGCGTGACCGCCGCGACAGGCCTTATGACGTACACGCCGTTCTGCTCAACGGCTCCGTAGCCGTCGGCGATGTAAGCGGCGTCAGGCTCCTTGGTAAACGTACCGCCGGAGATGAATTTTTCGATTCCGTAGGAGTAAACGTAGCCGACGAAATAGCCGCCTGTGAGATTATACTCCACAGCGTCAAACACGTCGCCGTAAGAGTAGTCATAGAACGAATACTCATCGGCGGAGATCGTACCGGCGGACACGTTCAGCACGGCTTTTTTAGCCTGTCCGGAATTACCGGGGAGTTGGATCCAGAGCGCGGCATAACCGGGCGTGGTAATGGCGCCGCCCGTCATGTTTACGGCGTTTGTCTTGACGGTGCTGTTGCAGAACATGCGGACAGCCGTTCCGTAGGCGTCGGCTATCAAACCGCCCTCAACGTTCAGCGTCGTGTCGTAACTCGTGTTGTTGTTGTCTACCGCGTAGCAGATCGAGCCGGCGGCCGTCTGCAGGATCTTTCCGCTTTTGACCGTAAGTGTGCCGGAATTCTTGATAACGTTTGTAGCATAGTTGTACTGCGGCGTTGACCACCATTCTCCGGGCTGCGTGCCTTCCGCGATCGCATTGGTCAGAAGGCCCGTTCCGGTGCCGTCGGCGTTCGTATCCGAGCTGTCCATGATCGTCAAACTGCCGTTATTCGAAAAGACCTGGGACGCTTTGTTTTCGTTCACCGCGTTCTTGACCGTAAAACCGTTCAGATCAAGAACGATGTTCTTGCCGACAGGGATCGTAATGCCGGCATTCCCCGCGATGGTCTCGTCCGCGATCATGGTGATGGTGGTTTCGGTGCCGTTGGCGGGGACTTCGGCAATCGCCGCTGCCAGCGTCGCGTACTTCGCTTCGCCGATCTGAGCGACTTCGTCATCCGCGCCTGCGCCGACGACCAGCAGTCCCAAGCACAGCGCCAGGGCGATGACCAGAGCCAGACCGATTCTCAAATTCCTTTTCATTTGCTTCTTCCTTTCATAATAATAATCCGTTTTCTGCGCCGCCCTTCGGCGGCGTGAGCGGTGAGCGTCGGTCCCGTGCGGGACCGGTTTTGCATTTCTTTAATATCCCCGGGCGCCGTGCCTGAGGGGGACATCACCCTCCTCCCGAAAAACCGCTCCGATCCTGTCTTTGCCCGTCAGAGCCGTTATTGATCTATGGCTTCTCGTATTTTTCCGCGTCATAGACGAAGTCAACTTTATTGGCGGTCCAGGTTTCGTCGGGCCGCGCGCCGATGCAGCAGTGGTCGTTGGCAGCCTCGATGATCTCGTAATAATACCAGACTTCGGGGTCCGTGTTGTCGCTGAACCGGGTGTAGCTGCCGAGCTCAGAGGCGGAATTGACGCCGCGGCCCAGCACGCGGTTGAGCACGGCGATGGCCTCCGCACGTGTGATGGGACGTTCGGGGCGGAAGCTCCCGTCGGGATATCCGTTGATCCAGCCGGCGCCGCACGCCGCGGCAACGTAGCCGTATGCCCAATGGCTGCCGCCGAGGTCGCTGAAGCTTGCATTTCCAGACGCCGTCGTGCCGGTAAAGCGCACCGCCATGGTGATGAATTCCGCTCTGGAAACGGTCTTGCCGCCGCGGAAGGTCCCGTCCGGATACCCGTCGATATAGCCGCCGTTGGCCATCGACGAGACCGCCTTGTTGTACCAGTCTCCGGCAGCCACATCGCTGAAGCCGTTGTCGGCTGTAAAGATCTCGTCCCTGCGCTCGGCGGGCAGCAGCCGGTAGAGCATCGTGACCGCTTCCGCGCGGGTCACGTTGGCTTCCGGCCGGATCGTGCCGTCGCTGTAACCCTTGACGAAGGCAATGTGCGCTGCCTCGGCTTTCGTATCGGGCGCGGGAGCGGGATCGGTCTTTCCGCTTCCGCTGCTTCCGCTGCCTCCGCTGCTTCCGCTGCCTCCGCTGCTTCCGCTGCCTCCGCTGCCTCCGCTGCTTCCGCTGCCTCCGCCGCCGTCTTCGGTATCATCCGAGTTCTTTTCCCACTTTGCGGTCAGGGTAGTGTGCCCGGCCACGTAAAATGCCGTGCCGGCAGGATATAGCCCGGAGCCGTCGGACCAGCCCGCGAAGACGTATCCGTCCCTGGCGGGCGTCGGCAGAGTGACGGAGCTGCCTACTTCGAAGATAGCGGAGACCGGCTCCTCCATGGATCCGCCGTTCAGCACGTAATCGACGTAAGTCTTCTCGGCAGGCGTCACGGGAGCAAGCTCCTCCTGCGCCTTAATGTCCGCAACAGGTTCCGTCGATCCGGACGGGAAGACGATCGGCACAGGGGAATATGCCTGAATGTCGGCAGGGCTTGTCACGGTATACGTCGCGCTGACCGAGACGGAACGGTCCAGGGTGAAAGCGTCGTCCGGACCGGAGGTGATCCGATAGAAACGGATGTTGCCGATGCCGGTCGCTCCGCCGATCGAATAGCTGCTTGGCGCTGCCGTGAACTCGGAGCCTTCATAGGAATAGGAAAAGCCTGATCCGGACACGTAGTCCATTCCGTAGTTGTTGATGTCGATCTCCAGACCCCACGCCGTGTAAGTCTCTCCATCTGAGATATCCGTTCGCGTCAGCGTCACCGTGACGGCGACCTCGTCACCGATCTGTAATCCCGCCAGACTTGACGCAGGCTGTCCGTTGACGGTATAGGTCACGGAATAGGTCATTGTCTCTCCCGACGCAAACGCCGTCCCCGCAAACAATGAGGCAAGGATAACGCACATCAGCATCAGGGACAGTATCCTCTTCATGCTTTATCCTCCGACGTCAGCTGTTCTTGATTTGAATGACTCTCGCGATATCCATGATCGAACCGAACTTGTATCCGTCGAACGGGGATGTATCCACGTCGGCCTCCAGGCGCATCTGTACGGTTATTCCAACAATGCCGTTGCTGTCAAGCAGCAGAGTGTCGATGATGCCGAAATCCGCAGAAGTGACCTTGCTGTCGCCGTTGACGTCGCCGTCCCGGCGGATCACCGTGTTCGTCCCGGTATCCATTGTAAGACCATCGATCGCATCGGCTGCGGTCGTCGCTTTGGGAACGATGTACACATAAACCGTGGTGTAGGATCCGCCGTTCGCGTTCAGCAGAGCCAGGTAGTTCTCGTCGTCGGTGCAGAACATGAGCTCGCCGCCGTAGTACACGGCATTGCCATCCTCCAAGGTGTTGAGGCCGACCAGCAGCAGCTTGTCATAGTCGGCGCCGACGTGTCCGGCATACGCATAATCGGAGAACACTGCTTCCGCGTCCACCGTCCACTGCGGGGTCAGGACTACGTTGCCGTAATACCCGTTCGTAAAACCGTCGGACAAGGCGATCAGCCCCGTGGGCCAGTTGTAATCCGTGTCGCCCTCCGTCTTGGGCGCTGCAGTCCAACCTTTGAAATTATATCCTGTTTTGGTGGGAATCACGGTTATGGGGGTCTCGATATCGTACGTGGCAGGGGCTGTCACACCTGTTCCGAATGAAGTCCCCTCTGCGAACGCCACAGTATAAGACGTAGGAGACCATTGGGCGGTGTATGTCGCGTCCGCCGACGCTGCGACGATCGCCGGGCTCCATCCGCCGAAGGTATAGCCCGCTTTTACCGCATCCGCATGGGAGGGAGTGAGACCGATGCCGACGGGCGTGATCTCATCGTCGCCGGCCATGCCGTTCCAGGTGATGTCATATTCGGTCACGATCTCAAGCTTGGCAGGTACGATATCCGGGTAATCCTCCGTGATCGTATTGCTGCGGTGGAAGTTGGTATCCCCGGATAAGGTTGCGGTCAGAATGTCAGCATACGTGATCCCGCTGGACGCGACCGTCAGTTCCAGTGTGATCAGGCGGACCTCTGCGTTGGGATCCAGATCCACGCAGAACTGATTGCCGCCGGAATAATAGTCAAACACCTGGTTGCCCGTAGACAGTCTGACAGCGGTGGACAGAGTGCCTGCCAGTACCGCGCCGTTTCGCTGGAACCCGGTATAGGTCAGCGTATCCGGCAGGCTCAGCTCCAGCGTGAACGCGTTGACGCTCACTGCCGCATCGCTGCTGTTCTTCAGCATGACGTCCATCTTGACCAGCTCGCCGGCGTCAGCGTCCGTCACGGCAGTGAGGATATTTGTCTCCTTTGCCTGCGGCACCAGTGTGACAGTGAATATGGGCGACTCCGGACCGTCTGCGACGGAAATCGTCGTCAGCCCGGCGATCACAAGAGACATCACTAACACAAGAGACAATACAAAACACAATCTGCTCTTCGTTCTCTTCATACGCTTCACTTCTCCATTATAATAATATTATTGTATTGCACTGCATAACGAGCTGTTTGCAGCAAGACAATCACAGACTGTATGTTCCGCTTCGGAAAGCTTCCTTGTCAACCGCGCGGGGGCGAAACCGCCCCGCGCGGTTGACAATCCGGAAACATAAAAAAGCGGTGCTGAGCAAAGTTCTCAACACCGCCCGAAAGACATCGGAGCGAAACACAATATCGCTCATGATATCCCGGGCCGCCCGCTATTGCAAAAGCAGGGGTTAAAGGATATAATGAGCCTACGGTGCAGACGGAGATCGTCTGTTGTGTTGAGTGGCTGTTTCACTCATCATAGGGGCATGGCGGGCTGCCACCCGTCATGTCCTGCCGCTTTTTTTATGTTCCGAGATTTAATATATACTAAAGATAACGATATTGCAATATTATTCGTTCAAAAAATAAAGAATAATATCGCGCAACTAACAGAAAACACGCCGCCCGCGCGACCCGGCGTGGGCTCATACCCAACACCGTCCGAATAATACGGAATAAACGCAACACAATATTGCCCAAAACATCCGAAATCGTCTCGCTTGACGCATAGAGAACGAACGGATGTTATGAGCGTAAGGTGCAGACGGCAAACCGTCTGGCGCATTGAGTGGATGAGTCACTAAGTATGGGAACATGGCGGGCTGCCACCTGCCATGCTCTGCGATCTTATTTCGTTATGATGATATGTCAATAAAAAACACGGTTTTACAAGTTCTTACGCAGGAAAAAAGCCATGAAATTGCGCCTTGCGGGAGTTTGACAAGCGAACGGAAGAAAAAGGGGCGGCCGATGAGCCCCGCTTTTTGCGCTTGCGCGGCGGGTGCGGCACAGCTTTTACGGGTGAAAGTCCCGTCACGGCCGGCTGCCGCCGGGTGCGGCGATACTCAAGCCGGCGCCGGAAACGGCGCGGAGGGGAAGGGAGCGGGAGCCATGGAAGACAGTCTTGTATGTCCGGCGACAGGGGGCGCAAGGCGGGCCGCTGCCGGCCGCAGTCTGTTCCTGAGGATAGTATTCAAATTGTGTGACTGTCTGAACTTTTTCATTAATTTTATAACATAAAAATATATGCCGCGTCAATAACAAATATATAATATCGTCTTTTTTGATAAAAAAAGTGTGATGACTCGCAGAGAATTATCTCGATGGGAAACGATTTTACACGGGCATATGAGTTGAAAGACATAAAAAAAGCAGGCCCCGCAGCTCACGCTTCCGGCCGGAACGACCGCGCAGGCCGGGAAGGGTATCGCGCAGGACCTAAAGGAACGGAACAATGGAAAGTCCAGCCGCGAGATCACCCCGCAGCAGGACGCGGACTACATGGCTGCCGTAAAGCGCGGGGACATGGAGACCGCCCGGCGCATGGTGGGCGAGGCAGCCACCGAAATTGATCCCGGTATTATTGAGCCGGTCAATGACGTAAACATCATTCAAAAAACGTCTTTTGCCGTAGACGAATGATGTCGGCGCAAAGCGCCTGATGATGTTTCTTCGCTGCGCTGCGAAATGATGCAGATCGCTGCGCGGTCAATGATGCGATGCTTGCCCTTCACGTGCCGCAGGCACACATCATTGCCGCAGGCAGCATCATGCGCGCAAGCGCACATCATCTGCCCGACAGGGCAAACATCATTCAAAAAAGCGTGATTTGCAGACAAATCACGCTTTTTTGATGGTGACCCGGCGGGGATTCGAACCCCGGACACCCTGCTTAAAAGACATCCGATCTGAAAGCCCGCAAGTCCTTGATTTTACAGGCATTTTCGGGCACACGCACAGGCATTTGCAACAGATTTGCAACAGCAAGCCATGAAACCGCGGCAAATTACCGCAAAACATCAGAGTTCACGACAAAGCCCCTGCGATACAAATCATAGGCTCGTTTGTGTTCTGGTTCATTCTTCCGGGTCCGTCTTGACAGTACCGATAGTCTCAGCATATACTGAAATTAATACCTGATCTGGGATTTGCTTCCTATCAAGACTATAGTTATTATTCATTGAATGTGAGGATGGAAAATGACGTTGTTCTTCGTATTGGACATTCTTATTGACATTCTGCCCAGAACGGTCTAATCTAAAGTAGTACTTTGGATTAACTGAAAGGACGCATTTTCATGTATTCGATCAAACGCCATATCGAACCCGTTGCCGCACGGCGAGCGAAAAACAGTAAGGCGATCCTGCTGACCGGCCCCCGGCAGGTCGGAAAGTCCACGTTGTTCAGGCATTTGTTTCGTGATGTCAATCAAGTGACCTTTGACGATGATCTGCTGCTTGCCCAAGCATCAGAAGATGTCGGCCTGTTTTTGCTGAATAATCCCTCCCCCCTGATGATCGACGAGGTGCAGAAGTGCCCCTCCATCTTCAACAAGCTGAAAATCATTCTGGATAACACAGATCAGCGATCCAACTTTTTCCTTACCGGTTCGCAGAAATTGCAGCTCATGGAAAACATCAGCGAATCGCTGGCAGGCCGTATTTCCGTCATGGAGATGGACGGTCTGTCCCTTCGGGAAATCAACGAGGTCGATTTCAATCAGCATTTTGTCCCATCTCAGAACTATCTGGATCAGCGGGAAGAACACCTGAAGAAGTATCAGGGCGATCTTTGGGAGACCATCCATCGCGGCAGTTATCCCGAACTGTATGCCTATCCCGAACGGGAGTGGATCGACTACTATCAATCCTACGTCAAAACCTACCTCGAACGCGATGTAAACCATCTCATCAAAGCAAAAAACCACATGACCTTTGTACGATTCATGACCGCCGTTGCAGCGCGGACCGGGCAAGTCGTGAATTATGCGAATATCGCATCTGAACTCAGCGTTTCGGAGGTCACGGTCAAGGAATGGATCTCCATTCTGGAGAAGAGCGGGATCATCTATATCCTGAAGCCCTATACGCCCAGTGTGCTGAAGCGAGCGGTAAAGACGCCCAAGCTGTATTTCCGGGATACCGGGCTTTGCAGTTATCTCACCCGTTGGCTTACGCCGGAGACCCTGAAAAACGGCGCAATGGCGGGACCGATGTTTGAAACCTTTGTCCTCAATGAGATCCTGAAATCCTATTCCAACGAGGGCCTGGACTACGATTTTGACGTTTATTACTACAACGGCAAGGATAAGAAAAAGAAAAACGATGCGGGCAAGCTTGTGGAAGTCGATGGGGAGATCGATCTCATCATTCAGGAAAACGCCATTCTGTATCCCATAGAGATCAAGATGTCCACGATGCCGAAAGCAAGCATGGCATCCGAGTTTGATGTGTTGGACGGCATTCCCGATAAGCAGAGAGGCATGGGCGCGATCATCTGCCTGCTGGACAGAAAAATGTATCTTCGGGAAAACCTCGTTGCGCTGCCGCTGGAATACATTTGAGTTAATGGAACCATGAAAGAACTGCAAGGAAAACACACGAACGCAATAGTCTTCTCAGATAGCGTCGAGCAATACGCTCTCGCTCAGATACAGATGCTCATCGACCATCCGGTTTTTGCCGGAAGCAAGGTGAGGATCATGCCGGATGTGCATCCGGGGACCATCGGCCCCATTGGTTTTACCGCTACGGTGGGCGGCAGCATCCTGCCCGGAGTGGTGGGGATCGACCTGGGTTGCGGAATGACGTTGGCAGTACTCAAGCAAACGAAGGTCGAATTCCCGAAGCTGGATACCGTCATTCGAGATTATGTACCATCGGGATACCGGATCCGCAGGACGCCGCACCGATTTGCCGATGGTTTCGATTTCAGCCGACTTCTTTGTTTTCGGCATATCCATTGTGAGAAAGCGGCATGCAGCCTTGGCACTCTGGGCGGAGGCAACCACTTTATCGAGCTGGATCGGTCCGACGCCGGTGAACTCCGCGTTGTAATTCACAGCGGCAGCCGTCACCTGGGCAAGGAGGTTTCGGAGTATTACCTGAACGAAGGACGGAAGTATTGGAAAGCCAAGGGTGATACAGTCCCATATGAATTGACGCCCCTGGAAGGGACACTCATGTACGATTATATCCATGACGTTGCCATCGTGCAGGAATACGCCACTCTTAACCGGGAAGCCATGTTGGATGAGCTGTGCCGGGGCATGAAATGGAAGGTGCAGGAGACCGGCTCCTGCATCCACAATTATATTGACAATTCCGGAAAAACGATGATCCTTCGGAAAGGCGCAATTTCTGCCAAGGCCGGGGAGAAGCTTATCATCCCCATCAATATGCGGGATGGGGTGATCCTGGGAACCGGGAAGGGCAATCCGGATTGGAATGCCTCTGCTCCCCACGGGGCCGGGCGGATCATGAGCCGTATCGAAGTGAAGCAGAATTTCACGGTATCCGCCTTCAAAAAAGAAATGCAGGGCATCTACAGCACCAGCATCGGTGCGGACACCCTAGATGAAGCCCCGTTTGCCTATCGGGGACTGGAGGAGATCAGAGCAGCTGTGGAGGACACCTTGACCATAGAAGATGTGCTTAAACCGATCTATAACTTCAAAGCGGGTGGAGCAGAATAAGCGTTTTACGTATGTGCTGCAAGGTTTTTAGGCAATGTCAATTGTTTGTGGATTTGACGGGCAGCGCTCCTTCTCCGCCAATAAGAACAGCCACCCGACGGGGTGGCTGTTCTTATTGGAAAAACATGGGATTCGAACGGGCACGGGAGTGAATGAGGCGCCGGGGCGCCTCAGAGCCGTGCCCTGCTGCCGCCGAATTACTCCGCTGTAATCGCGTGCTTTGCATCGTTCGCTGCGACCGTTCCTTTCAGGATCGTCGTCTCTCGTGTGCTTCGTCGCTCCTCCTCTCAAAGCCGGACCCGGCCGCGCCGGGCTCCGGTTTTGTTTGTTTCCGGCGGGCCAGGCGTTTTATACGATAACGGCGACCTGCGCCAAATAACGGATCCGGTGGTATGCTGCAGCCCGAAGTCCGTATATTTCCGGGAAAACATGGATGAAAAGCATTGAGAAAAGTCAATGTATGTGGTATGATTATAATGAAGATTTATATACAGTTTTTTAATATAGAAGCAGCCGCACGCCCCATATCATTCAGCCGGAAGGTCAGCTGCCCCACGTAATATGCGGCAGGTCCGACGAATTTGCCAAACAGACCGCTAACCTTCGCAGAGGCCTTACCAAAAAAAGCGACCGGAGGAACAGAAACAATATGGACGGTTTCATTATCAGCGACGTTCTTGCAGCCATGCAGGCGATGCAGAGACGGGAAATGGAAGTTTATTACCAGCCGAAAATCGACGCCACGACAAAGCGCATGAGATCTGCCGAAGCTCTGATCCGATGGGTCAGAGAAGACGGCAGCGTAATATTGCCGGATCAGTTTTTGCCTGCCATGGAACAAACGGGCGCCATTGCCATGCTGGATTGGTACGTGGTTGAGAAGGTTTGCGCGTTTCTCAAACGCTTGAAAGAAATGGATATAGAACCTATTCCGGTGTCCGTCAACTTCTCCCGCTGGCATCTTCGTGAGGAGGACATGCCGAAGCATCTTGCGGAAATCGTGGATTTCCATCATATCGATCACCGCCTGATCGTGCTGGAGATCACGGAGTCCGCCATGATCCAGGAAGAAGAATTGATGCAAAAAACGGTCACGCAGCTGCATGAAAACGGCTTTGAATTCTCCATCGACGATTTTGGCAGCGGTCTATCCTCTTTGAGTCTGGTGGCCGACACCCTTCCGGATGAGATCAAGATCGATCGGTCCCTGTTGAAGAAAAACTGTGAGACCGAACGGGAACGCATCATCCTGGAGAGCATATTTCTGTTTGCCAACCGTCTCAACATCCGCACCGTTGCCGAGGGCGTGGAAACAAAGGAGCAGTACGGTTTTCTCCGCACCTGCAACTGCAATCTGATCCAGGGATTTTATTTTGCCCGGCCCATGCCCGAGGGCGACTTTATGCAGTACCTGATCGACAAGCGTTTGCCCATTGAGGAAGAGGACATTCTTAAGATCCAAACGGACACCGCAGCCGAACAGATTTTGCTCCAGGCGGTCTATATGAGGTATCCGCTGATCATCTACGGCAACCTTACGCGCAACAGCTTTTATATGATGAGTTATAAAGATTTCACGGCAAAAAGCTGCCCGTCCACAGGCACTGTGGATGATCTGATAGAGCACGGCACTCTCTCCATGCATCCGGAGGATCGGGAACGCTGGCACGCCATGTTCTGCCGGGAAAACCAGCTCAGATTATACAGAGAGGGAAAAAAAGAATTCCATATGATCACCAGACAGCTCGGCGACGACGGCATATACCGAAAGGTGGAGACCAGCAACTATTTTGTGAAGAGCCCGGCGACGGACGACGTTCTGATAATAAGCCTCTGCAACAATTTTGAAAGCGGAGAAGAACAGTAAGAAACGTAATAATAATTGAGGAAGGAGCAGCCATGTCAGCAAAATATCCCCACGTGTTCACCCCCATCACCATCCGGGGCGTGACCTTCAAGAACAGGATCGAACTTGCTCCGCCGGGAGCGCTTGGCACCGGAGACGAGCGCGGCTTCGTTACGGACAAATTCATCCGCTGCTTCCGCATGTTCGCCAAGGGCGGCATCGCCATAGTTTCCGTGGGCAACTGCACCATAGACATCACGGAAAGCAGCGACGAGGACGGGCAGCTTCAGCTCTCCGATCCCGCCTGCGTAAATCAGCTGGCGAAATTCAGCCAAATGTGCGAAGCCTACGGAGCGCACGCAAATTTGGAGCTCTGCCATTGCGGCAAGGACAACGTCCCCGAACGGGTGGACGGCCGCGCGGCATACAGTTCCTCTTCTTTCATCACCGTCGCTGAGCACAAGCGCGCCGCGCAGCTTGGCCGCGCCCCCATACCCACCATCGAAATGAGCAAGGAGAAGATCAGAGAGACCGTGGAGAAATTTGCCTTTGCCGCGGAGCTCTGCAAAAAAGCGGGCATGAAAATGCTGATGCTCCACGGCGCCCACGGCAATCTGTTCGCTCAGTTCGCCAGCCCCTTCTTCAACCGGCGCACGGACGAATACGGCGGGAGCACGGAAAACCGCGCCCGCTTCGCCGTGGAGGTGCTGGACGCGGTGCGCGCGAGAGTGGGAGAAAACTTCGTGATAGAATACCGCATTTCCGCCGAGGAATTCCATCCCACGCAGGGCACTCATTTCGACGAGGCGCTGAAATTCATTTCCTTCATCAAGGACAAAGTGGATATTCTCCACGTCTCCGGCGGCATACACGACGTTTGGGGCGAGCCGCAGTATATGCAGTATATGTACCAGCCCTACGCTTTGGAGCAGATGTACAACGTCCATTTTGCGGCGGACATCAAGAAGACGTATCCGGACCTGATAGTAAACACCGTCGGGTCCATCAAGGATATAGCCCAGGCGGAGGAGATCATAGCCTCCGGCAAGGCGGATTTCGTCGCCATGCACCGGGCGCTGAACGCCGACTTTGAAATGGTGCGGAAATACGCGGAGGGCCGCGAATACGAGCATACCCCCTGCCTGCGCTGCGCCTGCTTCCGCATGAGCACTCCCCCCGCCTTCCCCTGCGCGGTCAATCCCATGTACGGTATGTATGAGGAATACCCGGAGGGCGTGCTGCCCAAAGCCCCCGTTCGCAGGAAGGTCGCCGTCGTCGGCGGCGGACCTGCCGGGATAGAGGCGGTCAAGGTACTGCTGGAGCGCGGGCACGACGTGACGATATATGAGAAAAACGCCGATTTCGGCGGCAACGTCGCGAACGGCGTGGCAGCCTCCTTCAAGCAGGACCTGCGGGATTACCTGAAATATCTGCGGGCGTTCGGCTCCTGCGCCAAGATCCGGCGGTTCATGAATACGGAAGCCACTCCGGAAATGCTGGCCGCGGAGGGATACGACGCCGTCGTTATGGCCATAGGCGCGGATCCCATTCTGCCCAAGGTTCCGGGATGGGACAAGCCTCATGTGCACTGGGCTCCGGACGCGGAAAACGGGAAGTGCCCCTGCGGGCAGAAGGTCGTAGTGATCGGCGGCTCCTCCGTAGGTACTGAGGCGGGCATACACCTGGCCATGGAGGGCAAGGACGTCGTAGTGATAGATATGGACAGGAATTGCAGCCTCGTGAACACCGGCGCGGAGTACATTCTCACCAAACTCATGGAGGAGCATCACGTTCGCAGAGAGCTCGGCTGGGAACTGCAGGAGATCCGTGACGACCGGGTGATTGTAAGGAGCGTCGATACGGGCGAGATCCGGGAGATCGAAGCGGATACCGTACTTATGGCAGTTGGTATGAAACCACGCAGCCGGGAGGCCATGGAATTTATGGGCTGCTGCCCGGAGAGCAATTTCTTCGTTATCGGCGACTGTCAGGCGTCCGGCGACGTGCGCGACGCCGTTCACGGCGCTTTCGAAGCGCTTCGCTACTTCTGAGCACTGCGGGAGGTGTTATTATGCTGGAGCTCAAAAACCGTTTTTATCCCTTTCCGAAAAAAGACAACAAGATAAACTGGGCGGGATACGCGCCGTACAGGATGGAATTCTTCAACGACGATTCCTTTGTCCCCGACGTTGACTTCGGACAGGGCTTTCTCGTGGCGACGAGGGTGGGCACGATGGACATACCCCATATCCACGACGGCGCCCATAACTTCTTCGTCTTCACCGGAGCGGACCTTGCTGATATATTCGAATCGGAATTTGAAGTCGCGTTCTGTATCGGCGACACGGCGCAGTCCATGGAGATATACGACATTACGAAACCCTCCATCGTCTGGGCCCCCGCCGGAGTATTTCACAGTCCGGTCTATTTCAAAAAGGTCAAGCGCGGCGTCAACACGATGCTGCAATACGTCGGCACCACCATCGGAAGGGTATATCCGAGAGAAGACAGCGAGGGCAATGAAGAATGGATCTATGAAAAGGACAAGATACGCTACTGCGTAAAGGACCCCTCCTCTCCCTGCACCTTCTGCGGACTGTGCTTCACCGACCCCGATCAGACTGAAGAGGACGTCCGCAAGTATATGGAGCCGTTTTACAAAAACGCCTCGACGGTCGGAAAATATAAGCACTGCGTCATGGAGCTGAGAAAGGATCATCACACTCTCGGGGACGCCGTGAAAAACCCGCGCTGCGTTTTCAAGGGCAAGGAGGACATGCCGAACTCCGTATTGCAGTTCAGCTTCAACATTATCACCAAGCCCTGCGAGCTGGGAGACGAGCAGCCGGTCAGCAACGGACAGGCGGCGGAATTTCTGTGGTTCTCGGGCTGCGACGTCGTAGAGCCGTGGGAGTCCTTTGACGCCGAGATAGAGGTCATGCTGGGCGACGATCCGGAAGACATGAAGCCGGTGACCTTCGATAAGCCCGGTATGGTCATCGTGCCGCCCGGCACCTGGCGCGGGAAGATCACGGTCAGGCGCGCGGATAAGCCCGTCTGCTTTATCCCCTTCTATCCCGGTGACAAGAAGCGCTACCGCCTTACCCGGGAAACGGTGAACGGCAAAAAGGTACTCGTTTACAACGACGAGACCACCATCACCGACCCCACGCCCGGCGACGAGCTGTTTCTTCAGATCAGGAGAGATCGCCGATCCTCGGACTGAGTCAACAATGCCTTTTTTTGAAGCCGTCCCCTGCCCGCGGCAGCGAAGCGGGGATGATTTACCGGGGCCGCTGCGAAACTCACGTTTTGCAGCGGCCCCGATGCACGCAAATCAAATCAAAAAAACTCAGACAATGGTAAGAATATCGGCAAAGCCGGTAATGTCGAGGATCTCCATGATCGCCGCGCTCACGTGCGTCAGCCTCATGTCTCCCTGTTTGTTCATCTGCTTCTGTGCGGAGAGAAGTACGCGCAGGCCCGCGGAAGAAATGTATTCAAGTCCCGTAAAGTCCATCGTCAGCTCGGTCACGCCGTCCAGCGCGGGCTTAAGTTCGGCTTCCAGCTCGGGAGAAGTGGAAGTATCAAGTCTGCCTTCGAGAGCGACGGTCAGCCTGCTTTCGTTTTTGTCAATTTTTATCTTCATTACGATTTCCTCCCCGTTTTTTACGGAATAGATCCTTTTGACACAAATATAGCATGTTTGTTTCCTTTATTCAAGAAATAACCGCGTGCGCGACGCGGCTTCAGACAGTCCGGCTCCGCGTTTCTTCCCCGATAACGAGCCGGGCTTTCATTTGCCGCAAAAAAAAGCGGCGATTTTCAAATGATGATGTCTCTGTCACAGATAATAGTTGACGAAAATTTCCGGTGCATAAAAATACACAGATACAGATTCGACCCTCAAAGAATAATCTATTTTGTAAGAGCTTGACGAGGGTGTTATTATAATCAGCAAAAAGGGGTGTTGATATGAAGTGTCCGTATTGCAACGAAGAAATGGAAAAAGGACTAATCCAAAGTCCACACGAAATTGCATGGCTAAAGGGAGAGAAAAGGCGCCTTTTTGGTAGGGCAGAATTTCACGATGAGGCAGTTGTCTTATCTGAATTATCTTTGGTAAAGGGTTCGGCGGTAACGGCATTTTTATGTAGGAACTGCAAAAAAGTATTGATTGATTATTCAGACGAAACTGCTGATTATAATGCTCAATAGTATAAGCAGAATAATTACAATGAATATGAAATGAATAACCATTGCATAAATGTCCAATTATTGCATGAACACGCACATCAACCATTAACTGGGACAGAGACATGATAATAACGTTTTTTTCATATTCGATCCCCCCGGGGGGCTTGCGGAGCGACGCCGGACGCGATATAAATAAAGCCGGAAACTACGGAAAAGAGGGATAATCCATGCATATGGCAGACGCTTTGCTGGCTCCCGCCGTGGCCGGAGTGATGTATGTTGCTTCCGGTACGGCCGCGGGCGCATCCGTACACAAGCTGAAAAAAGACGACGAGCCTCAGAAGCTCCCGACTATGGCCGTGACTGCCGCCCTCGTATTCGCGGGGCAGATGATCAACTATACCATTCCCGGCACGGGTTCCTCCGGACATATGTGCGGCGGCATGCTGCTCTCCGCTCTGCTCGGGCCTCAGGCCGGTTTCCTTTCCATGATAGTCATTCTTGCCATACAATGCCTGTTCTTCGGCGACGGGGGGTTGATGGCCCTCGGGGCGAACATATGGAACATGGCTTTTTACGGCTGCTTTGTGGGATACTATCTGATATGGCGGCCGATCATGCAGAGCAAATTATTCGGCGACGGCAGGGGCGCGGGACGCGGGCGCATCATAACGGCCTCCGTTCTCGGCTGCATCGTCACGCTGCAGCTCGGAGCTTTCTCCGTTGTGCTTGAAACCTCTCTTTCCGGCATCACCGAGCTTCCTTTCGGCGCTTTCTGCGCCCTTATGCAGCCAATACATTTGGCTATCGGTCTTGTCGAGGGTCTTGTGACCGCCGCGGTGCTCACCTTCGTATACGAGGCGCGGCCCGAGCTCATCCAATGCGCATCGGCCGTGCGCGGAGAAGCGGGCAAACGTTCTCTTAAAACAGTCGTCGTCATACTCGCCGTTGTCGCTTTGCTGGTCGCGGGGGGGCTGAGTCTGTTTGCCAGCGGCAATCCCGACGGGCTTGAATGGGCGCTCTTCGGCAACTCCGAGGCAGGTTATTCCGAAAACATGGGCCTTGACGAGGAAGCCTTCGGCGTGAGCAGCTCGACCGCCGAGCTTGCCGGCAGCATTCAGGAAAAGACCTCTTTCCTCCCGGATTACGCCTTCGCCGACAGTGACAGTCCTGCGGGCACGAGCGTGTCCGGCGTGGTAGGCTCGGTAATGGTTGCGGCTCTGGCGCTGCTGATATGCTTCGTCGGCGGGTTTTTCAGAAAGAGGAAGCAGAAAAACTGAGCCGCGCTCAAAAATATATCTTAACAGGGCAGCGTGAACTGCCCTGTTTCCGCATGGAGCGAATATGAACAAGATGGAAACCGCTCTGCGCGAGCTGTCGGAAATGGACGAGCTGGCTTCCCGGACTTCTCCCGTCCACGACCTGGGCTCCACCGCAAAGCTTCTCAGCACAGTCGTATATATAGCCGCGGTCATGTCCTTCGGCAAATACCGGCTCAGCGCGCTCATTCCCATGCTGCTGTGGCCGGTACTGCTGTTTCAGCTGTCGGGCATACCCGTACGCAGCTGTTTTTACAAGCTTCGCATCGTGCTGCCTCTCGTGCTCGCCGTCGGCCTGTTCAATCCGATTTTTGACCGCGAGCCGCTGCTTTATATCGGCGGGACGGCCGTTTCCGGCGGCGTGATATCCATGCTCACGCTCATGCTCAAGGGCGTGCTGTGTCTGATGTCCTCTTTCCTGCTTATGGCGACCACGCCGATAGACTGCATCTGCGCTTCCCTGCGGCGGCTGCATATACCGAAAATGCTCGTTACCCTGCTGCTGCTCACCTATCGCTACGTGGGCGTGATGACCCGGGAGCTTGCCGTGATGACGGACGCCTACGCTCTTCGTGCGCCCGGACAGAAGGGCATACACGTTTCCGCCTGGGGCTCCTTTCTCGGTCAGCTGCTCCTGCGCAGCATGGACAGAGCGCAGGAGCTGTATTCCTCAATGCTGCTGCGCGGCTACCATGAGCATTTTCATTACGCCCCGATGAAGCCGTTTTCGATAACGGACGGCGTTTATCTCTTCGGAAGCTCGGCGCTGTTCCTTCTGATACGTCTTACGGATATTTCCCGCCTCCTCGGCAGCCGTTTCGTGAGGTGATAATATGATAGAATTCAAAAACGTCAGCTTTGCGTATGAAAAAGACCGCTGCGTACTCAGCGGCGTTTCTTTCAAAATAGAAAAAGGCGAATCCGTGGGGCTAATCGGCGCAAACGGGGCCGGAAAATCCACCGTTATGAAGCTCCTGCTCGGGCTCATACGCGGCGAAGGCGGGATATACGCAGACGGGCTCGAGGTAAAGAAGGATAATCTGCCGGAAATACGCCGAAAGCTCGGCTTTGTCCTGCAGGACTCGGACAATCAGATGTTCATGCCCACGGTCTGCGAGGACATGATGTTCGGCCCGCTCAACTACGGTCTTCCACGCACCGAGGCGGAAAAGCGCGTGGACGACGTCCTCGAGCGCCTCGGGCTGACGGAGCTGAAACACAGGCACAACCACAGGATCTCCGGCGGAGAAAAGCGCATGGCGGCCATAGCCACCGTCCTGGCCATGGAGCCGGAGGCCGTGCTTATGGACGAGCCTACCTCCGCGCTCGATCCGTACAACCGCCGTCTGGTGATAAAAACCGTGAAGGAGCTCAGTCAGACAAAGCTCATAACCTCTCACGATCTCGACATGATCATGGATACCTGCAGCCGGGTTATACTGCTGTCGGGCGGACGGATAGCGGCCGACGGTCCGTCGGAACGGATACTTACCGACAGGGCCCTGCTCGAGGCGAACCGCATGGAGCTCCCCCTGTCGCTGCAGAAGCGCTGAAGCGCCCGCTCAGCAGTTTCCCGTATATACGTATTTCAGCTTTTCTCTTGCGACCTCGGCAAGGCGATATACGGTTTTCACGCTCGTCGCCCTTCTGTCGGTCATTCTTCGGCGCGGGAAAAAGCGGGAAACGTGAAGCGGTACGCGCTCCCCTGCCGGTCTTCCCTTCGCGTCCCTCAGCCCGGCTATCCAGGAGGAAAGCTCCCGCATTTCTTCCTCGGAGTCGTTCTCGCCGGGGATAATAAGCTCGGTAAGCTCCACGTGGCACAGCTGCACGGCGCGGGCAATGAACGCCTTCACCGTTTCGAGCCTGCCGGAGAGGAGCCCGGAATAAAAATCATCGGTAAAGCCCTTTATGTCGATGTTCATCGCGTCGATATAAGGGGCTGTTTCTTCAAGCACGCTCAGCTCGAAACATCCGTTGGTCACCAGCACGTTTACCATGCCGCGCTCCCGGACGAGCTTCGCGGCGTCCCTTACGAACTCGTAGCCGATAAGAGGCTCGTTGTAGGTAAAGGCAAGACCTATATTCCCCTCTTTTTTATATCGCTCCGCTGCAGAGGCAAGCTGCTCAGGCGTCACAGTGTCCCGCGGCGGATCCGGACAGGGGACCCGGGATATTTCGTGGTTTTGGCAAAAGGGACAGTCAAGGTTGCAGCCGTAGCTGCCCACCGACAGTATCATGCTCCCGGGGCGAAAACGCCGCAGCGGCTTTTTTTCTATGGGATCGAGCGCGGCTGAGCTTATCGCGCCGTAGTTTGCGCAGACGATCCTACCTCCGCGGCAGATACGTCCGCCGCAGAAGCCGGTTTTTCCCTCTTCGATCACGCAATGCCTGAAACACGTCCCGCATACCGGCATGCTGTCACCCCCGCTTTCAGGTATGTCTGCTCACGGTGAAACGGTACAGCGTCAGCTTTTTTCCGGGAGCTATCCCGGCCTTCCGCCTTGCTATATCTATCTGCTGCTCCACGGTATCCACGCCCTCAAGATCCGGCAGCAGCACTCCCCTTTTCGAGCCGCTGCAGACTATGACTCCGTATTTCTTAACGTCGAGTCTGTCCTCGGAGTCTATCTCCTCGGGCTCGCTGAGTATATCCACGCTTATTTCAAGCCATTTCAGTTCCTCCGGGGCTATCGGCCTGAAGCGCGGGTCGGCCGACGCCGCGCTTATCGCGTTGCTTATGATCTCCTCTCCGATACAGCTTCTTACCGGGCTTAAGGTGCCGATGCAGCCTCTGAGAGAACCGTGCTCATGTATCGATACGAATACGCCCGCTCTCGCTCTCGTCATCTGACTGTCCGTATCTCCGGGCAGCTGAAGCTTTTTTCCGCGAAGGACGTATTCCTCCACGGCCTTCCTTGCCAAAGAAACGTACGCGTCTGCCGAAGCCGCCTTCTCCGCCGCTTTCCGCTCCGCTTCAAGCAGCCGCCGTTCAAGGAAGCGTCTGCTTTCGTCCGGGCCTTCCGGGATAAAGGAACAGATGCCGTAGCCCACTCCCGTCACGTCCTCGTGAGAATAGCGTTCTGCGCGCACTCTCATCCCGTCCAGCGCCCCTGCCATTATCACGAACGATCTGTGTCCGCATTCCGCGGCTCTTTCGCAGAAGTCCTCGTCAAAATCGAACAGCTCTCCGAAGGCCGCCCGTGAGCAGACGTCCATTATCCTGCGCTCGTACTCCTCTCCCTCCGGCGAATAGCCGTAGGGGCCGTCTGCTCTGAGCTTGTGGGACAGATCTCCGCTCGCGACAAAGACCGTGCGGCGGCCGAGCCTGTCCGCTGCGGCGCTTATGAGCTGCCCCAGCTCATAATGCTTCGTCAGCGGCAGAGCCGACAGGCCTATCCGCACTATGCGGAAGCCGTCGTAATATTTCCTTATGAAATGCAGCGGCACCATAGTGCCGTGATCCAGCTTTTTATCCCTCTCTCCCGCAGTCCCCGCCGGAAACCCCGTTTTTTCCGCCATGCTCCGCAGCGTCTCGACGAGCTCGGTATCGTAGTTCACCGTAAAGCGCGTTTTCGGCGCGCCAAAATCCGCGAACGAACCGGACGCTCCGCTGCCCGGCGAGATATGAAACCAGTCGGCATACATAACGCTGTGAGGGCTTGTGATAACGACGGTATCCGGAGCAAGAGCGGATATTTCACGGCCTACGCGGTCGTAGGCCTTTACCGTGGCGTCGACGCGCTTCTCACCGCCTTTGCCCACCTCCGGGATTATAAGCGGCGGATGCGGCACCATATACGCTGCTGTTATCGGCATGGCTTACCTCCTCGGATTTTCTATCTCGGATTTTCTATATTGTATAATGATTTTTGCAGCCTGTCAAAACCGCCTTTTCGTTTCCCGCAGGCTCTGCGGCGCGGCAGCGGTTTTATTTGACAAAAGAGGCGTTTCGGCATATAATTTAACTCAATGCAATGGTAATCGGTATCAACTAATTTTTATATAAACAGCCGTTTCGGGAGGCAGATAAATGGATCTTTTCAAAAAATGCTATGATTTCACTCTGGCGGACGATTACAAAAAGCAGGGCATTTACCCCTATTTTCACGCGCTTGAGTCAAAACAGGATACCGAAGTCATCATGGAGGGCAAGCGCCGCATCATGCTCGGCTCCAACAATTATCTCGGTCTTACCACTCACCCGGATATAATCGAGGCGGGAATAAAGGCTTTTGAGCAGTACGGCTCCGGCTGCTCCGGCTCAAGATTTCTCAACGGCACGCTCGATCTGCACATACAGCTGGAGCGTGAGCTGGCCGCATTTTTGGGCAAGGAAGACGTCATCACCTTCTCCACGGGCTTTCAGAGCAATCTCGGCATAATCAGCGCGTTGGTGGGCCGCAATGATTACGTGATCTGCGACCGTGACAATCACGCCAGCATATATGACGGCTGCAAGCTCAGCTACGGCAAAATGCTCCGTTACGCGCACAGCGATATGGACGAGCTCGAGCAGCGGCTGAAAAGCGTGCCGGACACCGCGGGCATACTCATAGTCACCGACGGCGTGTTCAGCATGGAGGGCGACATCGCCAAACTTCCCGAGATAGTCGAGCTCGCCAAAAAGTACGGCGCCCGCGTGATGGTGGACGACGCCCACGCTCTCGGCGTCATCGGCAAAAACGGACGGGGAACGGCAAGCCATTTCGGACTCGAGGACGAGGTCGACATTTATATGGGCACCTTCTCGAAGTCCCTGGCAAGCCTGGGCGGATACATGGCCGCCTCTGCAAAGGTGGTCGACTACGTCCGTCACAATTCCCGTCCCTTCATTTTTTCCGCTTCAATAACTCCCGCCAGCTGCGCGGTAGCCACGGCCGCGCTGCGGCACATTATAGCTCATCCCGAGCTTGTGGAAAGGCTGAATTATCTTGCCTCATACATGCGCAGAGGTCTTCTTGAGCGAGGAATAAAGATAATCGAGTCGTCCACTCCCATTGTTCCCATCTTTACCTACGACCCCGTCAACACTCTCGAAAAGGCCCACGAGCTTTACGAGAACGGAGTGTACGTGAATACGGTCCTGCCTCCCGCCGCGCCGGCCAACGGCTGCATGCTCCGTGTCAGCATCATGGCGACGCATACCACAGAGCAGCTCGACGAGGCTATGGATATCATCAAAAAAGTCATCAAATAACGTCACGTTCGTACAGCTTAAAAATCCAGCCGTCCCTTTGCGGGACGGCTGGATTTTAAGCATATGAGACCCGGATATACCCGGTTTTGTCAGTCAACGCCCTCTTCATAATCGTCGTCGGGGTCGGGCTCGTCATTCTCTATTTCAACTTCGTCGAGCTCGTCTTCCTCACCGGCGGCAGCTTCATCCTCCGCGTCGGTCCCGAGAGCGTCTTCTCCTTCGCCGTCGGGCTTCCGGGGCTCCTCAGGCGTCTTTTCGACCTTGGGCGGAAGCTCGTGCGTCCGGCATACGTAGGCGAACGCCTCGCCGTCCATCACCTCGTTTTCGAGCAGATACTGCGCGGTAAGCTCAAGCAGATCCACGTTCTCCTCGAGTATGCCGCGGCAGCGCTCATAGGCTTCGTCGATGATATTGCGGACCTCGTCGTCTATCTTTGCGGCCATCTTTTCAGAATAGCTCTTCGTATGGGCGTAGTCGCGGCCCAGGAAGACCTCTCCGTCGCCGTTGTCGTAAACGACCGGGCCTATCGCGTCGCTCATGCCGTAGCGCATGACCATTGATTTCGCAATGGCTGTCGCGCGGTCAAGATCGTTTGACGCGCCGGTAGATATATCGTCGAGCATCAGCTTTTCCGCGATCCGGCCGCCGAGCAGAGAAACGATGTCGTCGAGCATTTCTTTTCTTGAATTGAAATTTTTGTCCTCGGTGGGCAGGGATATGGTCATGCCTCCCGTCTGTCCCCTCGGGATTATGGATATCTGGTGCACCGGATCGCAGTTTTCCAGAGCGTTCATCACCACCGCGTGTCCGGCCTCATGGAAGGCGGTGAGCTTTCTTTCTCTCTCCGAGACCACTCTGCTCTTCTTCTCGGGGCCGGCGATGACCTTTATCATCGCTTCTTCCACTTCCGGCATGGTTATGAAGCGTTTTTTGCGCCTTGCCGTGAGCAGCGCGGCCTCATTGAGCAGATTTTCGAGATCGGCTCCGGTAAAGCCGGTGGTAGTCTTGGCTATCACGCCGAGATCCACGTCTTCGCCCAGGGGCTTGCCCTTGGAATGCACCTTCAGTATTGCTTCTCTGCCCTTGATGTCCGGCAGACCGACATAGACCTGTCTGTCAAAACGTCCGGGCCTCATAAGCGCTCTGTCAAGGATATCCTGGCGGTTGGTGGCCGCCATGACGATAACGCCCTCGTTCGTGCCGAAGCCGTCCATCTCGACCAGCAGCTGGTTGAGTGTCTGCTCTCTCTCGTCGTGACCGCCGCCGAGGCCCGCTCCGCGCTGACGTCCGACGGCGTCTATCTCGTCTATGAAAATTATCGAAGGCGCGGCCTTTTTGGCCTGCTCGAACAGGTCGCGCACTCTCGACGCTCCGACGCCTACGTAAAGCTCGACGAAATCGGAGCCGGAAATGGACAGGAACTGCACTCCCGCCTCGCCCGCGACGGCTTTTGCGAGAAGGGTCTTACCCGTTCCCGGAGGGCCCACCAAAAGTACGCCCTTGGGTATCCTCGCGCCTATTTCCACAAAGCTCTTCGGGTTTTTGAGGAACTCGACGATCTCCCTTAGCTCTTCTTTTTCCTCCTCCGCTCCGGCGACGTCGGCAAAGGTGACTTTTTTATCCGATGCGCCTATCCTGGTACGCGCTCTGCCGAAATGCATCGCGCCGCGCTCTCCGCCCGCGCCTCTGTTCATCATGAAGAACCACAGCACCACAAAGGATACGAGAAGGATCACGTACGGCAGGAAGCTGAGCCACCACGGCGCTTTCCACCCTACGTTGTAGTCATAATCCGTTATTATCCCTTCGCGGCGCTGCTCGTCTATCAGCTCATGCAGGTCCTCGTAAAAGGCCGAGAAGCTGTACAGATCGTGCTGCGCCGAATACGTCCCCCCGACGGGATCGGTAAGCTGAAGCACGAGCGTGTCTCCCTCCAGAACGAAGGACGTGACCGACTCGCTTTCGAACAGCTTTCTGACCTCGTCGTAGCTGAGCTTGGTCGTTTCGTTTCTCGACATCATGAGATATATTACGCCTATCAGTATAACGAGGATAATGGCGTAAAAACCGAGGTCTCTCGGTCTGCTCTTTTTGTTGTTCAAATACTGTTACCTCCTCTGCATGACGCAGATCGAACACTGTCGCTCCCGGCAGCCCACGGCCGCCTCAGGCGTGCGCGCCGTTACTTTACCACGCATACGTCCGGCAGTTCACGAAAAGCTTCATCGTAATCCAGGCCGTAACCTACCGCGAAAACGTCCGGTATCTTTGCTCCGTAATAATCGGGCTCCAGCTGCACCTGCCGTCTGTCGGGCTTGTCGAGCATGGTGCATATTTTTACGGACGCCGCGTTCCTGTTGGCAATATACTTTTTCAGATAACTCAGCGTAAAGCCGGTATCCACGATATCTTCAACGATGATCACATGCTTGCCCTCTACGTCCATTTCAAGGTCTTTTTTTATTGTTATGTTGCCCGAACTCACGGTGCCCGATCCATAGGACGAGACCATCATGAAGCCGAGCCTGCAGCCCGGCAGATCGACGCTGCGCACAAGATCGGACATGAAGATAAACGCGCCTTTAAGTATGCCCACGAACAGCACTTCTTTACCCTTATAGTCCCTGCTTATCTCCGCGGCCATGCGCTCGGTGTGTTTTTTCAGCTCCTCCCTCGGTATGAGGACCTCAAGCTTATAATCTGACCTCAATTCGGACATGTGTTTCTACCTCTTTGCAAATATTACGACGCAGGAATTTTCATCCCCCGTTTTTTTTCCTCCTCCGGGCGACCTCGAAGCGTTTTTTCCCACGCCGTATACGGCCAAAACGCCTTTATCGTCCGCAACGACGGGAATATGCTCCCGTTCCCGGACGGGTATTTTCATCTCAATGAACAGCTTTTTGAGGCTTTTTGTCACGCCGCGGCCGGACAGAGTGATCTTATCCCCCTCCTTGCGCGGCCTGACAGCTATATTACCACATACTTCTTCCTTTTTGAAGCTGAAAATACTTAACAATTCGTTAATTTTACCGCTCTCGGACTTTTCTCCCCAGAATACGTCGACTCCGTCAAAGCCGCTGCGGGTCCATTCGTTCCATATCAGCGCGGTCTCCTCCGGCGTCTCCCGCTTTTTCGGAGGCCCGATATATATCGCGTCAAAGCTCCTGACTCCCGTAAGTCCGCCGGGCAGATCGCTTTCCCCGCCCGACGGCAGGGCAAGCAGCGCGTCGATATGCGTTTTGGACAGCTTCACCCCATATCCGTCTGCCGCGATGCGCAGCGCCCTTGACGCGATGGGATAGGCCAGGCCCTTTATCCGTACCGTATTGCCGCGGATATGCCCGGCGGCCTCTTCTTCAAGATACGCCTCGTCCTCTCTCAGCAGCTCCGCGGTCTCGGCCGCGGTCTCCGAAAAGCGCGGATTTATGTCTTTCAGTACGGGAACGACCGCATGGCGTATCCTGTTGCGTGTATACTCGTCCCCGGCGTTCGTGGAGTCCTCCACGTGCTCAAGACCGTTATCCGAAAGATACTTTTCTATCTCGCGCCTCGTGATGCAAAGAAGAGGCCGAATATATATCCCGCGCACCGGAGGGATGCCGCCGAGTCCCGTAAGACCCGCGCCTCTCGTCAGGTTCATTATCATCGTTTCGGCGTTGTCGTCGGCGTTGTGCGCCGTTGCGACGCGGCAGCCGCTTTCCTTCGACGCGCACCGCTCGAAAAACGCGTAGCGCAGTATCCTCGCGGCCTGCTCCGTGCCCATGCTTTTTTCCTGCGCGTAGGCTCTTACGTCTCCCCTGCCGCATACGCATTCCACGCCGAGCCTTTCGCACAGTTCTCTTACGAAGCTCTCGTCTCTGTCGGCCTCCGCGCCGCGCAGCATATGGTTGAAATGCAGCGCCTTGACGGGCAGCCCCATGGAAAGCGCGGCGTGCAGCAGGCATACCGAATCGGCGCCGCCGGAAACGCCGCAAAGCAGCGTTCCGAGGCCGTCCAGCATAGCGTATCGCTCCATGTATGCCGCGATCCTGCTCAGCATTTTACCGACAGTCCTCCGATATCCTTCCGCGCGCTACTGCTCCTCGAATTTATCCACGGCAGTATACGTCGTATATTCCGGCAGCCACTGCAGCTCGACGGTACCCGTCCTGCCGTGGCGGTTTTTCATCACTATGAGCTCGGCCGAATTGTGCTGGTCCGATTCCCGGTTGAAATAATCGTCTCTGTACAGGCCGAGCACGATGTCGGCGTCCTGCTCCAGAGAGCCGGATTCCCTCAGGTCAGACAGCACCGGCCGCTTGTCCGTGCGCTGAGTGCTCGCGCGGGAAAGCTGCGACAGGCACAGTACCGGCACGTTCAGCTCCTTGGCCATTATCTTGAGCATTCTCGATATCTCGCTGACCGCCTGCAGACGGCTCTCGCTGTCGCCGTTGCCCGCGCTGGTCATCAGCTGAAGATAGTCTATCACCACCAGCCCGAGGTCCTGGACCCTGCGGCACTGCGCGTTCATATCCGATACCGTGAGAGTGGAGTTGTCGTCTATCTGAATTTTGGTAGCGCCGATGGACGCCGCGGAAGCGCTTATCTTCTTCCAGTCGTCCGTGCTCAGCAGACCGGTCTGAAGCTTTTTCCCGTCCACGAAGGCGTCTGCCGAGATAAGACGCATCGCGAGCTGCTGTTTTGACATTTCGAGCGAGAAAACGGCTACCGCCTTTCCGCTCTTTTTGCCGACGTTCAGGGCGATGTTCATGGCGAGGCTCGTCTTGCCCATTCCCGGTCTGGAAGCAAGGATAATGAAATCACTGTTGTTCAGGCCCATGATGATATCGTCCAGCGAGCTCAGGCCCGTGGACAGCCCGGGAAGCTTGCCCTTGTTTTTCACAAGCTCCGCCAGATGCCTGTATACGTCCGAAAGGATATTGCTTATTGGCTCCAGCCCGTTTATATTTCTGCCCTGCCTCAGTGCGTATATGCGTCTCTCGGCGCTCTCGAGCATCTCGTCGGAGCTGCCCGCTCCCTCGCTGACCATGGCGGAGATCTCCGCAGCCGTCTCGGCAATGCCCCTGAGAAGGGCCTTATCCCTGACAATGGCTATATACTGTCCCACGTTTGCCGAGGTGGGCGTGACGCGCATGAGCTCCACGAGATAATTCTGAGTGCTGTGCTCGTTGTAAACGCCCTGAAGCTTCATCTCGTCGAGAAGCGTTACGGCGTCTATGGGCTTGGAATAATTGAACATGGTGCAGATGACGTCGAATATCTCTCTGTTCACGCTCAGATAGAAATCCGACGAGCGAAGCGCCGAAATCACCTGCGGCACGCAGCGGGAATCAATGAGCATGGAGCCGAGCACTGCCTGCTCGGCTTCCGCGCTGTGAGGCATTTGTCTCGCTGTCAGCTCGTCCATTACTTCTCCGCCACCGTTAGTCTGATAACGCCGCTCACTTCGTGGCCGAGGCGGCATTTCACCTCATAATCCCCGTAATTTTTTATCGGATCGCCCTGCACGATCTGGTTTTTTTCGATCTCTATTCCGAACTGCTCCTTAAGCGCGTCCGCTATCTCCTTGGAGGTGACCGCGCCGAAGAGCTTGCCGTTCGAGCCGGCCTTTGCCGTAAGCTTCACGCGGCAATCGGCAAGTTTTTTTGCGTTTTCAAGCGCCTGGAGCTTCTCTTTTTCCAAATGCGCGGCTTTGGCTTTTTCCTTGAGCTTCATGGCGTTTATATTGTCGGCCGTCGCTTTGACCGCCAGACCTCTGGGAAGAAGATAGTTTCTCGCGTAGCCCTCCGATACTTCCACCATCTCGCCCTTGCGGCCCTGTCCCTTAACATCCTGCTGAAGTATGACCTGCATGTTCCTCCCGCCTTTCTTCTTTTCAGACGATTCAGTTTTCTTTCAGATATTCGTCTATCTTTTCCTTGAGCTCCGTTATCGTTTCCTCGGGGCTCTTTCCTTTTATCTGCGCTCCCGCGGCCGATTTGTTTCCTCCGCCGCCGAGCTTTTCAAGAATGAATTGAACGTTCACGTCTCCCAGCGACCGGGCGGAGATCACGGTTTCATCCCCGTCGCTGCAGATCACGAAGGACGCGGTCACCCCGTAAATATCCAGCAGATCGTCCGCCGCCTGCGCGGCGATGACCCTGTCCATTCGCCCGTCGCCGGTCGCGATGGCGATGCCGTCGCGGTACATGACCACATTTTTTATAATGGAATATTTCGACCGCGCGCTCTTCATATCGCTCTGGAACAGCTTCTTGACCTCGGCCGTGTCGCTTCCCGCGCGCCGCAGGAACGCCGCGGCCTCGAAGGTACGGCTGCCGGTGCGCATGGTGAATTTCTTGGTGTCCAGCATTATTCCGGCAAGTATCGCCTCCGCTTCCGCTTTCAGTATATCCGATACGTCGACAAGATACTGCAGCAGCTCGGTGGCAAGCTCGCAGGCCGAGGAAGCGTAGGGCTCGTGAAAATTCAGCGCCGCGTTGTCGATATAATCGGCGGCGCGCCTGTGATGGTCGATCACCGCGATCTTGCTGCAGCTTTCCAGCAGCAGCTCCGACTCCACCTGCTCGGGCCTGTTGGTATCCACCACAACAAGAAGAGTCTTCCCGTCCAGGGATGACATGGCCTCGCTCTCGCTTATAAATACGCCCTCGTACTCCGGCAGATGCTTCAGCTTGTCTATCATCGGCTTTGCAGCGGCGTTGTCCTGGTTCACGACGATATAGGCCGGTTTTTTCAGCTTTCTCGCTATGCAGCAGATCGCCGCCGCCGCGCCTATCGAATCCATATCCGAGATCTTATGGCCCATTATCATCAGCTTCGACGCGTCTGCCGTGAGCTCGCCCATGGCGTTTGCCATGACCCGGGACTTGACCTTGGTCCTTTTCTCCATAGCGACGGAGTGGCCGCCGTAAAACTCAAAGTTGAGCTTGTTCTTGATGACCGCCTGGTCTCCGCCGCGGGACAGGGCCATATCTATTCCGAGCATGGCGAACTGGAAAGCCTCGTCGAGCGTATCGGCCTCTCTGCCCATGCCTATGCTGAGCGTGGCTGCTATTCCGGCGCCGTTCTGCAGCTCTCTTACCCTGTCCAGCACGGAAAACCGGTCGTCTATAAAGCCCTTCAGATAGCGCTCCTCAAAAATGAATATATACCTGTCTCTGTCATAGCGCCACAGATATCCGTGCGCCGGAGCGCACCACTCGCTTATGCGGCTGTCGATAGCCGCAAGCAGGGTGTTTTTCGCGGCCTCGGTAAGACTTTTGAACAGCTCGTCATAGTTGTCGAGCATTATGACGGTCATTATCGGCCTTGAATCGCGGTATTCCTTCTCCGTCTTCTCATATTCCGTCACGTCGACAAGATAGATGATGCTCCAGGTCTCCTCATCCCCGTCGCCTATGCTGAAGGAATTGCCGTATACTCTGAATTTGCTTTTGTTTATTTCCACAAGCTGCGGAGCGACGCCCGCGCCTTCCGCCAGCCATTTGCGCGAAAAGCCGGGAAGCACGTCTTCGAGATGGACCTCGAACATGTGCTCTCTGTCGTTGGTGATGTTCAAAAACAGCTCGTTGCTCCAAAGCACCGTGCCCGTTGCGAGAGAAAAGATTACCGTGGGCAGAGGCATGTTTATCAGCGTACTTGCCGACGCGCTCTCCTCGCCCTCCCGCGACGGCGCGAAATAATCCAGCACCTCTTTTTTCTGGCGCCCGGACATCAGACGGGTATAGATCATCAGCAATATCACAAGCAACGCCAGCAGCGCGGTCAGTCTCAGATCGAAGGCCGCGGATATGAGCGTGAAAATAACGAGAAACGCAAAATACAGCCGCATCGACGGCTTGAAAAAGCGCGGCATTCCGCGTTTGTGTTTCATTCGCATCAACGCTCCTTTCCGATGTAATCCGTTTTACCCTGCAGGCCGGAGTTCCGTTATCCGGCCGCATAGTAACCCCATTTTGATTTAATATAACAAAACTTTCCAACAAACTCAACCGAAAAATAAAAATATCTTTCCGAGGCCGGGGCAAATTAAGCGGGAAAGGAGCGTGTGTTTTTGAAAGCAGTCATTCTTGCAGGCGGAGAAGGCACGCGTCTGCGCCCGGTCAGTCTGCTGCGTCCGAAGCCCATGATACGGCTTCTCGACAAGCCCCTGCTCGAGCATATCGTGGAGCTGCTTCGCGACAACGGCTTTGACGAGATATGCATGACGCTGATGTACCTCCCCAGGCAGATAACCGATCATTTCGGCGACGGGAGCCGCTGGAACGTGAGCATAGACTACCGTATCGAGGATACCCCGCTCGGGACCGCGGGCAGCGTAAAACGCTGTGAGGATTTCGTGAACGGCGAGGATTTTCTCGTGATCTCCGGCGACGCCGCGTGCCGCATGGATCTGCGCGCCTTTGCGGCGTTCCACCGCTCCGCCGAAGCCGACGCGACCATAATGCTCAAACAGTGCTTTGAACCCATGGAATACGGTCTCGTGCTTACCGACGGCGAAGGCCGTGTGACCGGCTTTATAGAAAAGCCTTCGGCCGACAGGATCTATACCGACCTCGTAAACACCGGCATTTACATGCTCTCTCCGCGGGTGCTGGAACGCATACCGGCCTTTTCTCCCTGCGACTTCGGCTCGGAGCTGTTTCCGGAGCTTCTTGAACGCGGTGCGAGGATATTCGGCCGTTCGGACTCCGGTTATTGGAGCGACGTCGGCAGCTGCGCCGCCTACCTGCGCACGAGCATCGACTTTTTGAAAGACGGCGGGAGCTTCGTTTCTCCGGACGCTCACGTTGCCGACGGATGCTCCGTAGGCCGCGGATGCGTTATAGGCGGCGGCAGCCGCATAGGCAAAGGCAGTGTGATCGGCCGCAGCATAGTAGACGGAGCCTTCGTCGACAGAGGCTGCCGCATTGAAGGCAGCATAATCTGCGCGGGCGCGGCCGTGGGCGCAAACTGCAGCCTGTCGGACGGCTGCGTCGTCGGCGACGGCGCTGTGATCGGAGCCGGAAGCGTGATCGGCGAGGGCGTGCGCATCTGGCCCGGCAGGACCGTCGAGGCGGGCTCTACGGTCCTGCACAGTCTGACCGGCGGGGCGGGCTGCGTTCGTCCCGCGTTCGAAAACGACGCCGTCATACGCTCCGACGCCGTTTTCGGGATCACTCCGCAGCAGTGCATGTCCATGGGAGCTGCGGCGGGCGGCGACACGCGCGTCGCCGCGGCCTCATACGGAGGCGACTACGCGGCCCTGTGCGCCTACGCCTATCTTCTTGGCGCCGCGGCGGCCGGGAAAAGCGCGTGCTCTCTCGACAGCGACACCCCCGCGACAGCCGCGTTCGCGTCAAAGCAATACGGCTTTGACGCCGCTCTGTTCGTCAGTCAGGACGGCGACAGGCTCACCCTGCGTTTTTTTGACGGGAACGGTCTTCCCCTTTCCCGTTCGGCTCAGCGGAAAATAGAGGCGGCCTGTGTCTGCGACACGGTCAGCGCCGCGGCTGCCGACTGCCGGGTTCCGGTATACCTCGGCAGCACGCGCGAAGCTCACGCCGCCGCGGCGGCGGGCGTATCGGCGCCGCTCTCGGGATTTTCCGTATCCGCCGAAAGCGGCGGCGTGCTTTACCGCGCTCTGAGGCTTCGCGGCGCGCGTCTCTCCGACCCGGCTCAGGGCGTCGTCTCCCTTAAGCTGTCCCGAAGCGGCATGAGGCTCGACGCGGTCGACGAGCAGGGCGTAAACCGCTCCTTCGCGTCGCTCATGTGCGCATTGGTATACTGCGAGCTGTCAGAGGGCGCCGGGACGGTCTGCCTTCCCTATTCCGCTCCCGACGCCGCCGATGCCGTCGCCGCCCCTTTCGGAGGGCGCGTGCTGCGCCTCGGGCGCGACGGAGAGGAGGCCGTCAAGGCGCTCTCGGCGGAGCCCTTCGCCCGTGACGGGATATTTCTCGCCATGCGGCTGTGCTCACATCTTGCGAAAAGAGGGATCAAGCTCTTCGAGCTCATGTCGCTGCTGCCTGATTTTTATATCACCGAAAATGTCGTGACCTCTTCCCTTCGGACCGGCGAGCTCATGAAGCGTCTGGGCCGGTACTACGGCAATTCGGAGCATGTCAGCGGGATGAAGATCAAGACCGGTCTCGGCAGCGCCCGCATTACGGCGGACAGCGCAAACCGCCTGCACGTCGTTGCCGAAAGCGGCAGCATGGAGGCCGCCGGCGAGCTGTGCTCGGAGATAATATCGAAAATAGGCGACGTGTCGGTATAACGGCTGCTCTCCGGCGCATATGATTTGACATGAGCGAAAAAAAGTGGAGTTCTTCCTTCGGCTTTATCATGGCCTCCGTGGGCGCCGCGGTCGGATTGGGAAACATATGGGGGTTCCCGTACCGCCTGGGCATGGGCGGAGGCTTTGTTTTCCTGTTTTTTTATATTATTTTCGTTTTGCTGGCCGGCTATCCGCTGCTGCTTGCGGAGCTTGGCCTCGGCAGGAGCGCGTCGCTGCCTCCCGTCAAAGCATACGCCTCCCTCGGACCGGGCTGGGGAGCCGTGGGCGCCGCGGGGCAGCTGGCGTGCTTCATCATACTGTCGTATTACTCTTTTTTCGGAGGAAAGGTACTGCAATACCTTTTCTCATACGCGGGAATAAATATCGCCTCTTCGCTGCTGTGGCAGTTCGTCTTTACCGTACTCAGTGTTTCCGCGGTCCTGGCGGGCGTACGCCGGGGAGTCGAGGCCGTCTGCCGGGTGACGGTACCGGGGCTTATCGTCATGCTGGCTTACATATTCGCGTCCACCGCGTCTCTGCCCTCGTCAAAAGACGCGATGCTTTTTCTTTTCAGGCCGGAGCTCGGCAGCATAAGCCTGAAAAACCTGTCCTCCGCGCTTACTCAGATGCTGTTTTCCCTTTCTGTCGGTCAGGGCTGCATGATCACCTTCGGCGCGTATATGCCGAAAGGCGTGTCCCTTCCCCGCTGCGCGGCGCTGATACCGCTTCTCGACACCCTCGTCGCTCTGCTTGCGGCGGCCGCGATAATGCCGGCGGTCTTCGCCTCCGGCGTCGATCCCGCGTCCGGACCCGAGCTTTTGTTCCTTGCCGCGGAGGGCATGTTCGCGCCGTTCCGCGCGTCGCGGGCGCTGTCGGCCGTTTTTTTCGCCTCGGTATTCCTTGCCGCCCTGTCCTCAGCCGCTGCCATGCTCGAAAACCTGGTATGTGAGGTCGAAGCGCGCGGGAGGCTCAAAAGACGCGGCGCCGCTCTCGTACTCGCTCTTTCATGCTTTGCGGCGGGAGTACCCGTATGCCTGAGCTTCGCGAAAGGCGACGGCGGAGTCTTCGAGCTGTACGAGCGCGTATCTCAGTACGGTCTGATCTGCTGCGGATCTGCGGCGTCCTGCTTCGCCGTAACGCGGGCATGGGGGAAAAGGGCGTCGGTACGCGCGATATTCGGGCGGGACTGCGCCGCGGGGCGCGTTTGGCTGTTCCTGCTGAAATTCGTCGTTCCTCCCCTGCTGGCATGCGCCGTCATTTCGATTTTTCTCTTTTGACGGGCCCATGAAGAACGGCGCGCGGGACAGCAGCCCCGCGCGCCGAAAAAAACGGTATCCCGTTGTCGGTTGTTAAAAGTCCGCGCTCTTCGTCGTACGCGGGAAAGGCAGCACGTCGCGTATGTTCGACACGCCCGTGAGATACATTATAAGCCTTTCAAAGCCCAGGCCGAAGCCCGCGTGGCGCGTGCCCCCGTACCTGCGCAGGTCCAGATACCACCAGTAGTTTTCTCTGCCGAGGCCGAGCTCGTCTATGCGCGCTTCAAGCACGTCCTGCCGCTCCTCGCGCTGGCTTCCGCCGATTATCTCGCCTATGCCCGGAGCAAGCAGGTCCATGGCAGCGACGGTCTTGCCGTCGTCGTTCAGGCGCATATAGAAAGCCTTGATCTCCTTGGGATAATCGGTCACGAAAACCGGCCTGCCGAAATGCTCCTCGGAGAGAAAACGCTCGTGCTCGGTCTGCAGGTCGCAGCCCCAAAAGACCGGATACTGGAATTCGCGCCCGCTCTTCTGCAGTATTTCAATGGCCTCGGTATACGTCACGTGCCCGAAATCGGAGGACGCGACGAATTCAAGCCTTTCCCTGAGCCCCTTGTCAACGAAGCTGTTGAGGAATTCAATTTCCTGTCCGCATCTTTCAAGCACTTTCTTTATCACGTATTTGAGCATGTCCTCGGCGAGCTTCATATCGTCCGAGAGATCCGCGAACGCGATCTCGGGCTCGATCATCCAGAACTCCGCCGCATGCCGCGCGGTATACGACTCTTCCGCCCGGAACGTCGGACCGAAGGTATATACGCTTCCGAAGGCCATTGCAAAGGTCTCGGCGTTGAGCTGACCGGATACGGTCAGATTTGTCTCCCGGCCGAAGAAATCCCTGCCGTAGTCCACCTCTCCCTCATCGGTCAGAGGCGGGTCCTTGTCCGGCAGCGTGGTCACGCGGAACATTTCCCCCGCTCCTTCGCAGTCGCTGCCCGTGATAAGCGGAGTATGCACGTATACGAAATCCCGCTCCTGGAAAAAGCAGTGGATCGCATGAGCCGCGACGGAACGTACGCGGAACACCGCCGAAAACAGATTGGTCCTCGGGCGCAGATGCGCGACCGTCCGCAGGAACTCCACGGAGTGTCTTTTTTTCTGCAGCGGATAATCCGGCGTGGACTGTCCCTCAACGGTCACGGTATCAGCCTTGAGCTCAAAGGGCTGCTTGGCTTCCGGGGTAAGCTTGACTATACCGGTCACTATCAGCGCCGCCCCAACGTTCTGCTTCGCGATCTCCTTATAATTATCAACGGTCGTCTCTTCGAAAACGACCTGAATGCTTTTAAAGCAGCTGCCGTCGTTCAGCTCGATGAACCCGAAGGATTTCATGTCCCGGATGGTGCGCGCCCACCCGCACACGGTCACGAACGCGTTTTCAAAAGCCTCGGGCCGTTCGTAAATGCTTTTTATCACAGTTCTTTCCATGACAAAGCTTCATCTCCCCGTCTAAGAATTATCGGGTATTTTATCATATGCGCAGTAAATATGCAAACAAAAAATCGCCGCCGCAATTATCTTCACAAAAGGGAAAAAGCGTATTGATATTTTACGGATTTTTGATAAACTTTTACAAAGGGGCGAAACAGACCGCCCTGAAAAAGAAAAGGATGGAAAAGCAAATGAACAGTAATGACCGCACTTCGGCAGCGCCCTCTCTTGCTCAGGATCTGAACGCTTCAAAAGCCCCCGCTCCCGGCGGAGCTGTCAGTCCCGAAACCGCCGCGCTTTTCCGCACAGCCGCCGCCGAAAGCTGCGTGCTGCTTAAAAACGACGGGGTACTCCCGCTGAACGGCAGACGCGCGGCCGTTTTCGGCATATGCCAGATCAAGTGGATGGACATGGGCTACGGCAGCGGCGGAGACGTAGTGCGTCCGTATACCGTCAGTCTTGCCGACGCGCTTGAAAAACGCGGGGACATAGCGTACGACAAAAAGCTCATGGCGAAATACCGCGAGTGGTGCGGGCCCTACGCGCCGGGTCCCATGCCGTGGGGAGAGTGGCCTCAGCATCACGATGAAATGCCTCTCGACGGCGAAACCGTCTCCGCGGCGGCCGCGGAATGCGACGCCGCGATAGTGGTAATAGGCCGCGCATGCGGCGAATCGATAGAGATAGCCCTCGAAAAGGGGAGCTATTATCTCACGGACGACGAGACCGCTATGCTTGACGCCGTGACCGCGGCATTTTCAAAAGTGATCGTTCTGCTGAACATCGGCAATATCATAGACCTGTCCTGGACCGCGCGCTATCCCCTGTCCGCCGTGCTCGCCGTATGGAACGGCGGCATGGAGAGCGGGAACGCCGCCGCAGACGTTCTCAGCGGCAAAACGACTCCCTGCGGAAAGCTTGCCGACAGCGTCGCTCTCAGCTATGACGATTACCCCTCCTCGGGTAATTTCGGCGGAGCGGAGTTTTCGGAATACAAAGAGGATATTTTCGTCGGCTACCGATACTTTTCCACCTTCAGGCCCGAGCGCGTGCTTTACCCCTTCGGCTTCGGCCTGTCTTATACGAGCTTCCGTCTCGATCTCGTTTCCTTCCGCGGTCTCTGCGCGGTCGTAAAGGTGACCAACACCGGCGCGGCTTCCGGCCGCGAGGTCGTTCAGCTTTACTGCCGTGCTCCTCAGGGACTGCTCGGCAAGGCCGCGCTGAGTCTGTGCGCGTTCGCGAAAACACGGCTGCTCGCGCCCGGCGAGTCTCAGGAGCTCGAGCTGAGCACGGACGAATATACCCTTTCTTCCTACGACGACGCCGGAAAGACCGCTTTCCCCAGCGCTTTCGTGCTTGAAAAGGGCGATTACGAGCTGCTTTACGGAAACAGCTCGGCGCAGCTTGCTCCCGCCGGTATATATACGGTCGGCGAAACGAAGCTTATCGTTCAGCTCGAGGAGGCCTGCGCCGCCGAAAAGCCCTTCCGCCGGCTCACCGCTTCCGGCGGCGAGGAGGACGTTCCTCTGCGCCGGAGCAGTCTGCGGGAGCGCATAGTCTCCCGCCTTCCCGCCGAGCTTCCGTTTACCGGCGACAGAGGCATAAAGCTCGGCGACGTTAAGGCGGGCAGGGCGTCTCTCGAGGACTTTGTTTCTCAGCTCGGCGACGGGGAGCTTGAGGCTCTTACCCGCGGCGAAGGCTCGATGGACAGCGATCTGGGCCCCGCCGGGAACGCCGGAGCCTTCGGCGGAGTGATACCCTCCCTGCGCGAAAAGGGAGTAAAGCCCGTTGTGACCACCGACGGTCCCTCCGGCATACGCCTTTCGGCTCAGTGCCTGCTCGCTCCGTGCGAGGCCGCGCTGGCCTGCTCCTGGGATACGGAGCTTGTCGAAGCCGTAATGACCGAGATCGGCAAGGAGCTGATCCTCCGCGGCAGCAACGTGCTGCTCGGTCCCGGAGTGAACATACACCGCAGTCCTCTCTGCGGGCGCAATTTCGAGTACTATTCCGAGGATCCCCTTCTCACCGGCAAGCTGGCCGCCGCCGCCGTGCGCGGGATACAGTCGCAGGGCGCCTCGGCCTGCCCCAAGCACTTCTGCTGCAACAACCAGGAGTTCATGCGCAACATGTCCGACTCCCGCGTCTCGGAACGCGCTCTGCGGGAGATATATCTTCGCGGCTTTGAGATATGCATACGCGAGGGCTCCCCCAAGAATATCATGACGAGCTATAATCCGCTGAACGGAGTATGGAACCATTACAACTACGATCTCGTCACCACCGTGCTGCGCGGACAGCTCGGCTATACCGGCTGCGTTATGACCGACTGGTGGATGGTGCCCGCGGAAAGCCCCGATTTCCCCGGCATCGAGGTCAACGCGTACCGCGTCCGCGCTCAGGTGGACGTGTTCATGCCGGGCAATCAGAATTTCGGAGACAAGGAATACGCCTCCGACGGGACTCTGCTCGCCACTCTCGGCAAGCCCGGCGGAATAACGCGGGGCGAGCTTCAGCGCAGCGCCATGAACGTGCTCCGCTTCGTGATGACGCAGCTGTAAGCAGCAAAAACGTTCGGCCCCGATACCGGCAGGATCCGGTATCGGGGCCGAATGCTTTCATGCGGTCGATAAAGCCTCAGGGGCTTTGCCGACGGTTCACTCCGCCTTGTCCCTGCTTTTCAGCTCGTCTATGAGAGCCTTCTTCGCGTCGATCTGGTCGTTGGCGTTTCCTATCGTCGCGCATATCTCGGCGAGCTCCTCCGCCGGAGCCTCGCCGAACAGCTCGTAATACTTTCTTCCCAGCGCGATCTCGGCTTTCCGGCGCTCTTCCTTCGCGGTAAGTATCTCGCTTTTGAGCTTGGCTATCTTAGCCATGCTCTTCGCTTTTTTCCCGGCTGTTTCCGCAAGGATCACGGATCTTGCCGCGGCGATCTCCGCCTTTTCCTGTACCTTGACCTTCAGTTCGTCGATATTAGCCATTTTCTTCTCCTTCCCCGGACCGTTCGGTCCGTTCGATATTTTCTTCACCTGTCAGTGATCTGTAAGCGGCGTTGAGCTCCTCCGCGCTTTTATCTCCGTCATCTTCCGGCGGCTTGCCTGCGGGCGTTTCGCCGGCGGCTTTGCCGCGGTTGGCGAGCATATCGTCCGGATCGGGGCGGCGGAACAGGAAAACGTACAGCAGTATGACCGCCGCCGCGGCGAACGTGACCAGCCCGACAAGCTGCGAGACTCTCAGTCCCGTTCCCCCCAGATAAAGGCTGTCCGTTCTCAGCCCTTCGATAAACGTCCTGCCCAGCCCGTACCATCCGAGATACATAAGGAATATCTGCCCGTCGAATTTTCTTTTTTTCGAATACAGGTGCAGCAGAAGCAGTCCCAGCAGGTTCCACAGGCTCTCGTAAAGGAACGTGGGATGATAATACCACGTCCCCCACTGATTGCTCAGACCCATGCGCCAGGGCGCCGTCGTTTCTGCGCCGTAAGCCTCGCGGTTGATGAAATTGCCCCAGCGTCCCACCGCCTGACCTATCAGCATCCCGAGACTGCCGAGATCCATCATCGCCTTCGTCTTGTGCCGCCTGCGGCTCATGGATATCAGCACGCCGAGCACTCCGCCTATGACCCCGCCGTAGATCGCCAGGCCGCCTTCCCATACGGATATTATGTCCTTCAGATCGTGCAGGCCGTCAAAATACGGGTTTTCTCCGCCGGCGTCGCGGTAAAAAACCACGTAATACAGTCTCGCGCATATGACCGCGAGCGGAACGGCCAGAATGAGCATGTCGATGATATCGTCCTCGCTCAGCCCGAATTGGCGCGAACGCTTTACCGCGTAAAGCACGGCGAGGACAAATCCGACTGCGATTATCACTCCGTACCAGTGTATGTGCCAGCCGAACAGCGTGAAATACGTCGGCGGCGACATTGAAAAGCTCTCGCCGAGTATGGGAAAGCTTATTGTCGCTTCGCTCATTTCATGCCTCACCTCCCGGAGGAACGATCTCCGACATGGCCATGCGCTCCGCGGCGAACAGCTCTTTGACGAGCGAAACGGCTTCTTCCGCACCGATCCCTTCGACCACGTCCATCTGCTCCAGCGGCAGAACGCCGTCGAAATGTCTCTCGGCGTGGGAATGGCAAAGCTCCTCCGGAGAGTCGAGCCCCGCGAGCAGACCGCCCATCATGGCTTTTTTCAGTCTGTCAAATCTGCTGCGCTCGTTCTGTCCCGGTTCAAGAGCCTCGGCCGCCGTGCATATCCGCGCCATGACCTCTCCGGGCTGCGCGCACATGCCCCCGGCCACCGCCGCCGCGCCCTCGGGAAAGTCCATTATGCCGGAATAGAAGCTTCCGTTTATAAGTCCCGCGGCATACATCTCCGCATACAGCGGAGAAGAAGCGCCCATCAGCAGGTCGCAGCCGAGCTGAGCCGTGATAAGCCGCCGTGTCCACTCTCTGCCCGGGACGTATTCCATCTTACTGCCCGCCGCAAACAGCGGGATACCCACCGGCATCTCTCTGATCTCTTTGATCCGGTCCGGCAGCAGGCCGTCCGTTTCGCCGTAATCCCGGACGTATCTCTCTCCCCGCGGCGCCGTTATCATCTCGGCGGCGATATCCTCCACCGTCTGAGGCTCGACGTCCCCGGAGCAGCACAGGACCATGTTGGCGGGGTTATAGAATTTTTCGTGGCAGGTATACAGCGTCCCGGCGTCTATCCGGGCTATGCTGTCCAGGGTCCCGGCTATCTGCTCGCGCACGGGATGCGTGCGGTACAGCGCCCTGAGCAGTCCCGTCATCACCGCCCGCGAAGGATTGTCCTCGCCCATGCGTATCTCCTGCCCTATTATCCCGCGCTCCTTTTCCACGCTCTCCTCGGTGAAGTACGGCGTGGAAACGTATTCGAGCAGCGTGCGCAGGTTCGTTTCAAAGCCGTCGGTGCAGCTGAAAAGATAGCCCGTGATCCCGTGCGAGGTAAAGGCGTTCGGCGAGGCTCCGTTCTCCGTAAGTCTGTTCATCGCGCTGCCGTAGGGCATGTCGAACATTTTGTGTTCAAGATAGTGGGCTATGCCCGCGGGCGTTTCCACCCACTTGCCGTCGACCCTGAAGCGCATGTCGCAGCCGCCGTAATCGGCCGCGAAGAACGCGTATTTTTTGTTGAAGCCCTTTTTGGGCAGCACGTAAATGCTCAGTCCGTTGTCCAGTTCCGAGCGCCAAAGCGTCTCGTCGAGCTTTTCGTAGCGTATCTCCCTCATTCGGCACTCTCCTCTCCGCTGAGGAAATAAATCATGTCGGTTTTGACGCTTTCGGCGATCTCCGTGACCTTCTCCGCGCTCACGCACTCCGCGAGCGCCGCCAGCTCCTCGGGCGTGCAGTCGGTCCCGTCCATGCGCCTGGCAAGCCAGTAGGAGTCGAGCACCGACGCCTCGTCGGCGCCCTCTCTGAGGCTTGACGCGACGTATTTTCTCGCAGCTTCGAGTTCTTCCTCCGTTATCTCGCCTCTGCGGCATTTATCGAGCTGATTGAATATCTCTTCCGTCGCCGCGTCGTATTTCGACGGGGAAATGCCCGCGGATACGATCATGACGCCCTTGTGTCTGTCCACGGACGAGCCTACGCTGTAGCAAAGAGACATGCGTTCTCTGACGTTCAAAAAAAGCTTCGAAACGGGCGAGCCGCCGAAAACCGCGCTGAATACGGACAAGGCGGCATAATCGGGATTGTACATGATCTCGCCCAGGCGGAAGCCTATGGCGAGATTTCCCTGCGCGACGTCCATTTTCTCTTTTACCGTGCGCGTCTGCCCGCAATCTATCCTCACTTCGGTATCGCACCGCTCCGTATCGCCTCTCGGCACGGCGGCAAACGCGTCGAGCACGGCGGCCTCGACGCGCTCCGGCTCCGCTCCGCCGCAGTAGAACAGCTCCAGCGGCGAATGCTCCAGAACGTGCCTGTAATGGCGCGTCAGACCCACGTGGGTTATTTTGTCGGCTTTTTCAAGGCTTCCCAGCGGGTTTACGCCGTAGCTCTCATCCGCGCACATGAGCTCTCTGAGCCGCGTCACGGCGTATCTGCGCTTGTCGTTGACGGCGGCGCGTATCCTGTCGCACAGATTATCCTTCTCCGAGCTTACGTATTCCGAATTCAGCATCCCGCCTCTTGTCACCGGGTCGAGCAGCAGCTGTCCCGTAACGGACAAAACGGACTCCAGGATCTTTTCCGATCTGCCGATGTATCTGTCATCCGCGAAAAAGGAGCTGAATCCGACGGCGGTCGTTTCGCCGATCTGTCTCATCACCGCGGAAACGGAAGCGCCGTAAAGCTCGTCGAGCCGCGCCTCTATGGTCTCCATATCGGGCAGCGAGGTGCAGCCGCGTCTGAGCACGTCCGCGAGCATGGCGTTTTTGGAGGCGTCGTCCGCGTTCAGCGAACGCATGAGATACGCGCTGAAAAGCCCGTTTTTGAATTTATCGGTATATACGCAAGACAGATTTACCCCGGGCAAAACGGTTTTTCTTTCGATCCCGCTCAAATGATCATCACCCCGACGAATAAATTCATTTTATGTTTTAAGCATACCACGTTTCACTTTTTTTATCAAGCCGCCCGCCCCTTCGTATGACGGCGGCGGCCGCGAATATCGGGATATCCGGATCTATAAAACAGAAAGGCCGTCCCGTGTGATACGGTTTTACCGGGAGCGGTCCGTTTTTTCGGGCCGCTCCCGGTCTGCTTTCAGCCTGTCGTGTCCGTGGGTCCCGGAGGCGGGGCGCCGAAGGGACGGCCCGCTTTTTCGGCAGAGCACTCCCATTCCCCGTCTTTTTTCACGCCCCGGAAGCTCCATCCGGCGTATTCCGCTTCAAAGCTCTCCCAAGCCTCCGGCAGGGAGGGAGAAACGGAAGGAGCGCCGTTTTTGAATTTTATCCCGAGCAGCTCCTCGAATACCGTTCTGAAATACCATCCCGCCGCGCCGGTATACCAGCTCCAGCCTGCCCTGCCGTACATGCCCTCCGCGGTATACACGTCGGCGGCGAGCACGTAGGGCTCGGCGCGATAGGTCCGCGGCGGCTTGTCTGACGGCAGCAGCGAGCGCAGCACGCTCCAGCCCTCTTCGGTCCTGCCGTGTCTGAGAAGAGCCGCGGCGAGCCAGACGGCCGCGTGGGTATACTGCCCGCCGTTTTCTCTTACTCCGGGAAGATAGCTGCGTATATATCCCGGCGCCTCCTTCCCGTCGAAGGGCGGGTCGAACAGACGCACCGGCTTTCCCGGGCCGTCGTACAGTACGTTCACGGCTTTTTCAAGAGCCTCGCCCGAGCGGGTGCCGAAGCCGCTCAGCTCCGCGAAGCTCTGGGCAAGCGAATCCACGGCGCATTCCCGGTTGCCCTCGGCGCCCAGCGGAGCGCCGTTTTCATAGTACCCCCGAAGATACTGCCCGCTTTCAAAGGCCCTGTCGGCAGCCCTTCCGAGTTCCTCGGCAAAAGAAGAAAACTCGGGCCACTTTTTCATCACCGCCGCGGCGAACCAGCTCAGCCATACGCTCTCGCCCTTTACGCCTACCCCGTCGAAGCCGTCGTTCCAGTCCCCCGAGCCCATATAAAGCAGCCCGTGTTTGCCGCGCCCGCGGCGGACCGCAAGCTCCATTGCCTTCAGGCAGTGCTCTCTCAGGCTTGCTTCTCCCTGCCCGACGGCGCTCTCATAACGGTCTTTTTCTCCCTCGCCCAGCGGGGGCGAGCACAGCCAGGGAACGGTCTGATCGAATATACCGAGATCTCCGGTCTTTTCCGCGTACAGCGCCGCGGCGTAGGGAAGCCACAGCAGATCGTCCGAGCAGCGGGTGCGCACTCCCCTGTCCGGCTCCCCCGGATGCCACCAATGCATAACGTCTCCCTCGCGGTACTGATGCGCCGCGCAAAGCAGTATATGCTTTTTCGTAAGCTCCGGCATGACGTCGGCAAGGGCGCATACGTCCTGGAGCTGATCGCGGAAGCCGAAGGCTCCGCCGCTCTGATAAAGTGACGAGCGTCCGAACATGCGGCAGGAAAGGATCTGATACATTGCCCAGCCGTTTATATACCCGTCAAGCTCCGGACACGGAGTTTTTATCCTGGCGGCGCTCAGCATGCCCCGCCAGCGCGCCTTTGTCTTTTCAAGCAGGGCGTATGCTTCGCCGATATCCCCCGGCGCTTCTCCGGCGCTTATCACCGTTTTTTCCGCCGGCGGATATACGGCCGCGAAGCACGGTCTCCCGCCCCTCGCCGCGCCCTGAGTGATGAACTCGAGCTCGTCGAAGTATCTTGTTTCCGGCGTCTGCGAGCAGCTGACGCCGAAGCTTTGTTCGAATTGAGTGAAATAAGACAGCCTGTCTCCGTTCCTCGCGCCGTCAAGCTCTATTATCAGCACGCGGCTGTTTTTATCCGGCGGGACGAAGCCCGTCACCCTGCACGCGGTCCCGTCGATATTCTTTTCCCACGCGGCCCAGCCGAAGCCGAATTCCGTTCTGCACCCGTATCTGTCCGCGTCGGCGCACAGGGAAATGCGCTCGCCGCCTCTGAGAAGCTCCAGCCTTTCCGTCCCGTATACGGCGAGGGGATCGTTGAGCCAGCGGTTGAGGCGGTTTTCTCTCGCGTTGTCCAGCCACATTCCTCCGCTCAGACTGTCCGTGGCGATCCAGCCCATTCCTCCGAAGGATATCACGCTGCTCCACGCGGTGTCGCCTATCCCCTTTTTCGTGCTCGAAACGAAGCTCTCGTCCTTCATAACGCATTCCCGCTCCGCCGCGTTTTCACCGTCCGCGGGAAAAAAGTATCTCACGGCGGCCCGGACGTCGGTGGCTCCGCGGCCGTACTCCGGCTCGGCGGCGGAGCCGGCAAGCTCCCGCATCTGTTTTTCCGTGCAGGGGATCACCCGGATGCCCGGCTCCGATTCGAGATATCCGGACAGTCCCATTTCCCCCGCAAGACCGGCAACGGCGCTGCAGACCGGTCTGCCGTACTCTCCGGCGTCGTCGGTCATGATCGCGAGATCGTACCTGAATCCCATTTCCGCGAGAAAGCCGTATGCCTCAAGCAGCTTTGCCGCGCTTCGCTCGTCGGCCCTCGCCGCCATCACGGGATAGTCTCCGGAAATGCCGAAGCTCCACAGCTTCTCCTTAGCCGCGCAGGCCTTCCCCTGCGTCTGGTACACCAGGGACGGAAGCAGCTCCAGAGCCGCAGCCGGGTCATACTTCGCTGCGGCGGAGCGAAACCGGCTTTCGTCGCGTGCGCCCTTCCTTACGCTTTTTGCCGCGTCTGCCGCCGCGGCGGACGGCGAGGCGGCGGCGCATAACGCAAAACGCACCGCCGTCCTCTCCCCGGGTCTCAGCGTAAGCGGGACCCTGATGAGCGCGCAGGGCTCGGGCCCTCCTCCGAGCCTGTTCAGCGCGGGTCTCGCCAGCGCCGCGGGCAGAGCCCGCAGTCCGCCTCTGCCGAGAGCCGAGCATTTATCCGTGTCAAAGCTCCACTCCCTGTCCGGACACACCGCCAGGCTGAAGCTCTCCTCTCTTCCGTCTCCTCTGCGCGTAAAGGTAAGACAGCCGTTTTCGCTTCCCGGAGCGATGCGCAGCTTTGAAAACGCCGGATGGGCGGCGTAATTGCTCTCCCGCGTAAGCACAGGCTCAAAATACATTATCAGCTCCGCCTCGCGCTTTTCGCGGGAAGTGTTTTTCACCGTGACTTCCCTCAGCTCTCCGTCCGTGCCCGCCGGCAGAACGCCCGTATCCACGCAGCTGTCCCAGCCGGGCGCGGAGGAAAACAGCTTCAGTCTTCCGTCGGCGTATACCGACGAGTACTCCGCGTTCATCGAGAAATCAGGCGCCGCCTGCAGGGGCAGGAGCGTCTTTGCGCTGTACAGGAAGAACAGTATCCCGTGGCTGTCCGTCATCCTGCGGGGCTCATAAGCGGTCATCAGAATATCCCCGCACGTCGAGCGGGAGCAGCCGAGCTCGTCGGCAAGCACGGTGTAGCGTCCGTTCGAAAGCGGACGGCACGCGGGCCTGGCAAGGCTTACCCCCGTCAGCGCCGCGCTCCGTTTGCCGCCCGGGGACGCTCTTCCGGGCTTTTCCTGCGCTCTGTAATCCCTTTCCGTGCGTATCGGCCGTCCGACGGGGCATTTTTCCTCTAAAAGCTCCGTATACGCTCCCATTTCGGCGTCGCTCATAAAGCGGCGGCGCATTATCCCGTCGGAGAGGGCGTTGTCCGCCGCGACGAGACTCATCGCAAGATGATGCGCCATGAAGCTCTTTACTCTCTTCGTCCCCTCGCTGAGATCCAGCGCCTCGTAAAAGCCGTATTCTCCCTCCATGCCCGCGGCTCTGAGGCGTCTGAGATTTGCCGCGGCCGCCTTTGCGCCCATCGGCAGTGCGATGAACGTGGAATACGGCGAGACGACGAGCTCTCTGTCCATGCCCCGTTTCAGGGCTATGCTCTGCACTCCGTGGGCCTTATAGCTGTAATTCATCGCCGCGTCGAAGCGCGCGAACGCGCTTTCGGATATCCCCCATATCCTGCTTCTTCGGCGCTGCGCCTTATAGCACAGGGCCATGCTTTCCCAGAGGACGGAATTTCTGTAATACGGCATTATCAGCGCGGGCATGAAGTATTCGAACATCGTACCCGTCCACGACGCGAGCCCGCACGTGCCGCCGCATTCGGCGGGTATACGTCCGAGCCTGCGCCAGTGGCGCGGCTCCGCTTCGCCTCTCGCGATCGCGGCGTAGCTCGTCATGCGCGCCTCGCTTTCCAGCAGATCGTACCAGCCGCCCGACGGCGCGTCCCCGACGGGATCCCAGCCTATTCTGAACAGACGCCTGTCCCGGTCGTACAGGAAATCCAGGCGCATTTCCCCGGCGAGCTTCTCCGCTCTGCGCGAAAGCTCGCCTCTTTCCGCGCGCGCGAGCACGATAAGGCAGCAAACCAGATTGCCGCTGTCCACGGTGGAAACGTATTCCGGCTTCAGCGGCTCAAGGGTGACGATATCGTACCAGTTGTAAAGATTTCCCCTGAATTTCGGGAGCGTCTCCAGCGTATCGAGCATATGTCCCAGCAGCTCGTCGGCGCGTTCGGGCGTACACAGGCCCAGGTCGTCCGCGGCAAGTGCGGCGAGCAGGGCGAGGCCGACGTTCGTAGGCGACGTTCTTTCCGCCGTGACGTGCCCGGGCTCCTGATAGTTGTCGGGAGGCAGCCAGTGTCTGCGGGGGGTGAGCATGCGGTCGAAAAAGCGCCAGATGTCGGCGGAGCAGCGGAGAAGAAACTGTCTTTCCTCGTCCCCTACCCGCTCATTCGGCTTTTTTTCCCGGCTCATGCACCGGGCCGCCGCCGGGGCGAGCAGCCACAATACGCAAAGCGCCGCCGCGGGCGGCGAAGAAGTCAGCGCGAGTCCGACCGCTCCCGCGAGGGGGCACACGGCCATGCGCCGGTAATGGCTCAATACGGTGCCGGCGCGCCTGCTTTCGCTCTGCGCCGCCGTTACCCACTGCAGCATGTTTCTGTGGGTAACGAACGTCCTCACCAGCGCGGCCGCGGCCGCGGCCGCGCTGACATAGGCCGAGTACGGCAAAAAAAGCACCGTGAGAAAGAACTGCAGCAGCTCCGCCGCGGCGCCCGACAGGACCGACGAGCGGTATTTTCTTCGTGCGAAGCTCGGGCGCAGAGAGCTTGCTATCACCTTGACCGCCGAGAATATCAGCACCGCGGCCGCGGCGGCCGCGAACACCCTCCCGCCGAGCAGCGCGAACAGCATCAGCGCCGCAAAGGCCGAGACCGGCACGACGCTGCGGCGCAGATTGTCGAATATCTTGAATTTCGTGCAGGCGGACACGGGGTTCTTCACCTTTTTCCCGCTCTCGTCCCGCACTTTTCCGAACAGCCACGGCAGGGTCTGCCAGTCCCCGCGTATCCAGCGGTGCTGCCTTTCGTAATATGACAGCAGGCCCGACGGGAAGCCGTCGCTCAGCTCTATATCCCCGGCGTAAGCGCAGCCGGCGTAAGCGCCCTCGATAAGATCGTGCGACAGCAGCGTATCCCGCGGAAAACGACCCGCAAGGCAGGCGCGGACCGCGTCGACGGACATTATGCCCTTTCCTATATAGCTTGCCTCTCCGAAGAGCTCCTGATACACGTCTCCCGCCGTGCCGCCGTACGGGTCGAGGCCTCCCTGTCCGGCGAAGACGGCCGCGAAGTCGGATCTGCCGGCGTGGGCGAGGGATACTCCTATCTCCGGCTGGATTATCCCGCAGCCGCTTACGCGTCTGCCGTCCCGTATCACCGGCTTCTGCATGGGATGGGCCATCGTCGCGGCAAGCTTCGCGGCGGACTCAATATTCAGGTCCGTGTCCGCGTCGAGGACGATAAGGTAGCTGACGCCCTCGAGCGTCTCCTTCTCTCCCTCGGCTATCTCCGCCGAGCATTTTTCCCCGCGCAGCAGCGCGGTCAGTTCGATGACGGCGCCTCTTTTGCGTTCCCAGCCTCTGTATATCCCGTCTCTTTCGCTGAAGCTGCGGGGGCGGAGTATGAGACAGAAGCCGCCGCCGTATTTCCCGTTCAGCCTGCGTATCTCCGCGGCGGCGGCGTTCACCGTTTCGGCGTCGGAGGGCAGGCTTTCGCTTTCGGCCTCCGGGAGATCGGCAAGCACGCCGAACACGAGCTCGCTTCCGGCGCCTCTGTTTGCCAGGCGGTATCTCTCCAGCCTCGCGGCGCATTCCGCGGCGGCGCGGGGCGAGGTGAGCAGGGCCGCGGTCACGCAGAGGGTGCGGCTTTCCCTCGGTATCCCGCCGCTGTAATCCATTCTCGGCAGCGGCTTCGGCTCGGCCGTTCCGGCTATGATCCTGTCAAGGATGTATTTTGCCGCCTCTCCCGCCGGGAGCAGGACGAGGGGAGCCGCCGCGGCGCTGCGGGCGCAGACACACGCCGCCGCCGTCAGCGCCAGCGCAAGCAGCGCGTTCGCCGTGAAATAAGCGCGGAACCGGCCCCTGCGCCCCGGCATGATATACCGCCCCACGTGCTCCTTTTCTCCCGACGCCGCAGCCTTTTCCACGACCCTGCGGGCCGCCTCCTCCTCGTCGATCCCCTCTTTTTCGGCGGTGCGGGCGAGCTCGCGCCGGTACATGGCGCGGCTGTCTTTGTCCATGAGCGGGTATACTCCCGCGGGATCCTTCATGAGCCTGCGGCCTATCACGCTCCTTTCCTCGAGCGCGTCGGCAAGCTCCGTTGAGCCGATGCGGTCAAGCGTTTTGAATACCGCCTCCGCCCTCGCGGCGTCCTCGGAAAGATACTCCAGCAGGGCGCATTCCAGAGCGGGTACGAAAAGATAAAGCTCCTTTTCCGTCAGCCCGTTCTTTTTCTGAAAGCCGTCCAGGTACAGCTCTATCCGCCGCCTGTCCGCCGTGCCTCTTCCGGCGCGCGCCAGGCAGCGGGCCGCGTACGTCACCACAGGCACGCCTCCGGGCATGCTCCTGAGCTTTCCGGCCCGTCTGAGCCGTTCGCAGGCCGACCTCGTCCGCGAGCGGACGATATACATATTGTCCGCCAGCCACTCGCTCCCGCTCGCGTCCCTGAGCCGCTCCAGCTTTTTCAGCGCGGCCGCCGCCGCGGCCGCGGCGCGCGCGCCGGATACCGTGCCGCCGGTCTTCACCCGCGCGGAGGTATTTTCGCCGTATTTTACGAGCCTGTCGTTATCTATACTGATGTTCATTTCACTGTTTTTCATAGCCCGATTATATTTTCCCGCTTTTTTTCCGATATTCAGGCGCGGAGCTTACAAAAAACAGTTGACAAAGCGGCGGAGACGGTTTACAATCCCTGTAAAGCATTTTTCCTTTACAGTCTCTTCCGATAGGAGGCCGCCGGTGGACAAAACGGTAAGAATGGCGCTTCTGTTTGATTATTACGGCGATCTTCTGACAGATAAGCAGCGAGAATATTTCGACCTGTATTACAGAGACGATCTTTCGCTTTCCGAGATCGCGGAAAACGAAGGCGTCAGCCGCCAGGCCGTGCGCGATATGCTCGTTCGCGCCGAGGGCATACTCGAAGACACCGAGCGCAGGACCGGCTTCATAGCCCGGCATGACAGGCTGCTGGCTCAGATACGGCAGGCAGAGGACTACGTCGCGGACATGGCCCGTCTCGCCTCCTCTCTCGGCAGTCCGGAGCTGCCGGAGCTTTGTGAAAAAACCTACGACCTGCTTCAGGAAATGAAGCTTTGATGGAGCTGAAATGGCATTTGAAAGCTTGACGGAAAAGCTGTCCGCCACCTTTAAAAAACTCAGGAGCAAGGGCAGGCTCACGGAAAACGATATCAAGGAAGCCATGCGCGACGTTCGTCTGGCTCTGCTTGAGGCCGACGTAAGCTATAAGGTCGTCAAGGATTTCGTTTCCCGCGTTACGGACAGGGCGATAGGCGCCGAGGTCCTTGAAAGCCTCACCCCCGCCCAGATGGTCATAAAGATCGTCAACGAAGAGCTTACCGAGACCATGGGCCGGGAAAACGCGAAGATAAACATGTCGTCCAGGCCTCCCACGGTGATAATGCTCGTGGGCCTGCAGGGCGCCGGCAAGACCACCAACGGCGCCAAGCTCGCCGCTCTTCTGAAAAAAAACGGCAAGCGCCCCCTGCTCGTCGCCTGCGACGTATACAGGCCCGCCGCGATAAAACAGCTTGAGACCGTCGGCGAGCAGACGGGCGTCCCGGTATTTCAGATGGGCGCCGGCGACCCGGTCAATATAGCCCGCGCCTCCGTGGAGCACGCCCGCAAGCACGGGAACGACGTGGTCCTTCTCGATACCGCGGGCCGTCTGCACATAGACGAGGCGCTCATGGACGAGCTGAAAAACATCAAGGCCGCCGTCGCTCCCGACGAGATCATGCTCGTGGTCGACGCCATGACCGGCCAGGACGCGGTCAACGCCGCCAAGGCCTTTGACGACGCTCTCGGCATAGACAGCATATTCCTCTCCAAGCTCGACGGCGACGCGAGGGGCGGCGCCGCCCTTTCGGTGAGAGCGGTGACCGGCAAGCCGATAAAATATACCGGCGTCGGCGAAAAGCTGGACGGCATCGAGCCCTTCCACCCCGACCGTATGGCCTCGCGGATACTCGGCATGGGCGATATACTCACGCTCATAGAAAAGGCCGAGCAGTCCTTCGACGAAAAGAAATCCATGCAGCTTGCCGAAAAGCTGATGAGCAGCCGTTTCACGCTGGCGGATTATTACGATCAGCTCGTGTCCCTGCGTTCCATGGGCTCGCTCCAGGACATTGCCGGCATGATACCGGGGGTGGACTCCAAGGCTCTTGCAGGGGCCACCATAGACGAAAAGGCCCTGTCCCGCACCGAGGCGATCATCCTTTCGATGACGCCCGACGAGCGGAACAATCCCTCTCTCCTCAACAGCAGCCGAAAGAAGCGCATCGCCGCGGGCTGCGGGCTGCAGGTGGTGGACGTCAACCGTCTGCTGAAGCAGTATGAAATGATGCAGAACATGGCAAAGCAGATGGGCGGCAAGGCCTTCAAAAAAGGTTTTCGCGGCAAGAAGGGCAAGGGCCTGTTCGGTTTTTGAAACACGTCGGTCAAAGTGATAAACTTTTTCCATATAAAATCAGGTTTGGAGGTGAACCTTAATGGTCAAGATCAGACTTCGCAGGATGGGAGCCAAGAAGCGTCCTTATTACAGAATAGTCGTCTCCGACTCCCGCGCTCCCCGCGACGGCGCTTTTATCGAGGAAATCGGCACCTACGATCCCCTTACCGAAAATTCCGATATCACCGTCAATGCGGAAAGCGCCAGGAAATGGATAAGCAACGGCGCGCAGCCCACCGATACCGTCAAGAGACTGTTCAAGAAAGCCGGTATTATCTGAGGCTCCGTTGAAAGGATTTTTCGTTAATGAAAGAGCTGTTACTTTACATCGCGCAAAATCTTGTCGATAATCCCGATCAGGTCAGCGTGACCGAGCAGGAAAACGAGGACGAGCTCATCCTTTCCCTTCGCGTTGCCGACGGAGACATGGGCAAGGTCATAGGCAGACAGGGCAGGATCGCGAAAGAGATCCGGGTCCTCGTCAAATCGCTGGCACAGCGCAGCGGCAAGAAGGTCTCGGTCGAGATAGTCGACTGATCGCAGAAAAAAAGGACCCGCGCATATGCGACGGGTCCTTTCGACTGCAAACAAAGTGTTATTCGAAAAAAGCGAGTGATTATTTATACATACAGCCTCGCAGAGTTCGTGCCCGAAGGCACGAATAAGATGAGATAATTTTTGACGGAAACGCTTTTTTTCGGCAAAAATACATATCACGGAGCGCGCGTGCACGCGCCGCAGGGCGGTGCGCTGTGCGCGAAGCGCAGTGCATTCCTTTCGTCGATAAAGCCCCATGGGCTTTGTCGACGATTTGAAAGGACCCGCGCACGCGCGACGGGTCCTTTCTTCATATCGGGAGCTCAGATGAAAAAAAGATTTCTTGAAACCGGAAAAATAACGAACACCCACGGCGTCCGCGGCGAGGTCAAGCTTCAGCCCTGGGCGGACGGGCCCGAGTCCATCCTCGAAATAAGGCGGCTGTTCATAGACGAGCGGCCCTATAAGGTCAGCCGCGCCCGCGTTCAGGGCAATACGGTCATCCTCAAGCTCGACGGCGTGGACGACGTCAACGCCGCCATGCTTTTGAAAAACAAGACCGTTTTTCTCGACCGCTGCGACGTAAAGCTGGAGGACGGCGCGTGGTTCATACAGGACGCCATAGGTCTGCCCGTGTATGACGAGGCCTCCGGAGCCGAGATCGGCGTGCTGGAGGACGTCATGGACTATCCCGCGGGCCGCATATATTCCGTAAGGGGCGAAAAGGAGCATCTCATCCCCGAAAAGGGCGGCTTTATCCGCTCCGTCGACGTCGACGGGGGCCGCATCACCGTGCGTCTGATAGAGGGAATGTAGGAGGAGCGCGCCATGGTAACGATGCATATTTATATCCTCACGCTCTTCCCCGACGAGATAAACGCCGTGATGCGCAGCAGCATAATAGGCCGCGCGCAGGAAAACGACATAGTAAAGATAGAATGCCGTCAGATACGCGACTATACCCTCAACCGTCAGAAGCAGGTGGACGATCATCCTTACGGCGGAGGCATGGGCATGCTGATGCAGGTACAGCCGCTGTACGACTGCTGGGACGCCGTCTGCCGCGACGAGGGCCGCCGCCTGCACACGGTGTACATGTCCCCCCAGGGCAAGCCCTTCACTCAGGCGGACGCGGTCAGGCTGAAAAGGGACTATGACAGCTTCATCATAGTCTGCGGACACTACGAGGGCGTGGACGAACGCTTCATCGAAGAGTGCGTGGACGAGGAGATATCCGTGGGCGACTTCGTGGTCACCGGCGGGGAGCTGCCCGCCATGGCGGTGGCCGACGCGGTATGCCGGCTGGTTCCGGGGGTGCTGAGCGACGAAGAGTGCTTCACCGACGAGAGCCATTACAGCGGCCTGCTGGAGTATCCGCAGTATTCCCGTCCCGTTTCCTGGATGGGCCGCGAGGTGCCGGAGGTACTGCTTAGCGGACACCACGGCAACATTGCCCGCTGGCGCCGCAAGCAGGCGCTCATGCGCACTCTCCTGCGCCGCCCGGACATGCTCGAAAAAGCGCCGCTGGACCAAAACGACCTTAAGCTGCTCGAGGAAATAAAAAAAGAGCTGTAACGTTTCAGACGCCTGCGCTCCCGCAAAGGGAACGCAGGCGTCTGAAATATTCCGCGTTTTCAAATATCCAGCTCCGGAGGCTTGTCAAGCTCGTCGGACACGTACGCTCCGTTTTTCTTCCTCTGGCGCACGCATTCCGACAGCAGATATTCTATCTGCCCGTTTACCGAGCGGAAATCGTCCTCCGCCCAGGCCGCGATGGCGTTGTAAAGCTTTACGGACAGACGCAGCGGTATCTGTTTTTTCTGTCCCTCGTTCATTTCAGTACAGGCTTCCGGTATTAACCACGGGCTGAGCGTCGCGGTTGCCGCAGAGCACCACGAGCAGGTTGGAGACCATGGCCGCCTTGCGTTCGTCGTCCAGCTTGACCATGCCGGTGTTTTCCAGGCGGTCCAGCGCCATTTCCACCATGCCCACGGCGCCGTCCACTATCATCTTTCTGGCGTCGATTATGGCGGAGGCCTGCTGTCTCTGCAGCATGACCGCCGCTATCTCCTGCGCGTAGGCGAGATACGTGATCCTCGCTTCGATTATTTCCAGGCCCGCGTCGGATACGCGCTTCTGTATCTCCTCGCGTATCCTCGCCGCTACCACCTCGCTCGAGCCGCGCAGGCTGCCCTCGTCGGCTATCCCGTCCCCCGTGGTGTCCACGTTCGGAGCCACGTCGTAGGGATACATGCGCACGATGTTTCTCAGGGCGCTGTCGCACTGCAGGGAAAGGTATTCCTTGTAGTTGTCCACGTTGAATACAGCCTTCGCCGTGTCGTTCACCCGCCACATTACGGCGATGCCTATCTCCACGGGGTTGCCGAGGCAGTCGTTTATCTTCTGCCGGTTGTTGCTCAGCGTCATTATTTTGAGAGATATCTTTTTGCTCACGCTCTCGATGCCGGCCATCGAGCCCTGGGCGCTTATAAGCACGGGCTTGGCCTTCTCCACGTCGCCGCTCTGATTGAGCTTTGTCTTCGCCGCGGGATTTACGCTCGAACAGAAGGGGTTTACGAAATAAAAGCCCTCGTTTTTGAGAGTGCCGACGTATTTTCCGAAAAGCGTGAGCACAAGCGCCTCCTGGGGCTTGAGTATCCTCAGTCCGAGAAGCGGAAACCAGCCTATGCTCAGCCATACGGTGCCTGCCGCTATCAGCGCGGGTCCCCTGCTCACTCCGGCAATCACCGCGAATATCGCCGCAAGATACAGCAGCGCCGTTATTATCAGCACCGCCATGCCGTTTTTTCTGTTGCTCAGTACTTTTTCGCTCATAACGCTTCCTCCTTTTTTGATATCGTAATGATATCACAACGATCACACTTTGTCAAGTACCCCCTGCTCTGCCGATATTTAATACTCTTCTCTCTTCTCCGTAATGCCCCGCCGGCCCCCGTCGTAAGGGGGCTCCTCTCTCAGTCACCGTTTCCCGCCTGAAATATAAAATATGAGTGACAGCGGGGTCGTTCCCCGCTGTCACTCATCTGCGCCCGTATTTCAGGATACCACCTGTCCGTTTACCACATACCATTCGCCGTACTCGTTCGTCACCGGGCCGGTATAGCCGAAATCGAGCTGACCGTTCGCCACATACCACCAGCCGTATTCGTTCTGAACAAGGCCCGTGTACCCGAAGTCGAGCCTGCCGTCCGCGACGTACCACCAGCCGTATTCGTTCTCCACAAGGCCGCTGTACCGCTCGGCAAGCATGCCCCGATATATGTACATCCAGCCTGACGCGTCCTCTGCCAGGCCGGTATAGCCGAGGTCGAGGCGGCTGTTTACGATATACCAGCTGCCGTACTCATTCTCCGCAAGGCCGGTATAGCCGAAATCGAGCTCACCGTTTTCCACGTACCACCAGCCGTACTCGTTCTCCACAAGGCCGGTGAAGGAGGTATCGTGCCTGCCCCCGGAGAAATACAACCATCTGCCTTCGTACTGCATAAGGCCGTTCAGGGAGGGATCGAGCTCGGGTACCGGCTCGTTTACCGTTACCGTAAATTCCGCGGTGAGCTCTCCGCAGGCCGCCGTGACCGTCTTTTCTCCCGCCGTGTCGCTGTCAAAGCCGTAGAAAACGGTATCCGCGGTCACGTCCTGTTCGGTCCCGTCGCTCATTGCCGCCGTAACGACTATGCCCGCGCCGTCGAAGTCCTCGCCGATGACGTAGGCGGTTTTGTACAGGCCCGATACGGCTATCGACTGCGCCGTCGGCGGCTCGGTAACGGTCACGGCTCCGGCGATGACGCGCAGCCCCTCGTGCCGTGACGTTCCGTCCCTGTCGGCCATATCGTCAAACACGGCGCTTATCTCCGTTTCCCCCGGGGCCGCGTCTTCCCTCACGGCGAAGCTCAGCGTGCACAGCACTGCGCTCTCTTCGCTCACCGGCTCCATTACCATGAAGGCGAGATATCCGGTCCTTGTGTTCGCAATGAGCATAGCTCCGCTTATGGCCGTCTCCGCGCCGGTAAGCTCGAGCTTTTCCGCGTCATAATTCACGAATGCGCCGTAGCTGATGAAGCCTGCCGCGCCGTCGGCGGCCTTTATGCCGTTATGCGTCAGCACCAGATCGGCGGTAAAGGCGTCGCCGGCCCACAGCTTCCGCAAGGCCTCCTCGCTCGGGGTCACCGTGACCGTGGGCGGCTCCTTTACCGTGACGGTAAGCTCGGCGCTCTTTCCGCCGTAGGATACCGTCACCGTCTTTTCTCCCGCCGTCTCGCTGTCGAAGCCGGCGAATTCCGCGCCCGCGGACACGTTCTTAGTGCTGCCGTCCTCCCTCGTCGCGGTGACGACGACGCCGGTTTTGTCAAATTCGTCCCCTACCGTATACTCCGTCCTGTAATCGCCGGATATTTCTATATACGCGGTGGGCGAGGACGGGGCGAATACGGCGCGGTACGTTACCGGCGCTCTCACGGTCCTTGCGGCGATATCCTCGTTCGTCAGCACCGGGGCGGAGCTGCCGCCGTCCGCCGCCTGCCAGCCCATGAAATCGGATCCTTCCCTGACGGGCTCGTCGGGGAAATCGCCGAGCGCGGGCTTTTCGCGTATCGTCACGGGCATCACCGCCAGCTCCTCGCCGGTATCGGAAAGGAAGGTCACGGGGAATTTCGGCGTGATGGTCACCGTTGCTCTCACGCGTTCGGCGGAAAGCGTTTTGCCGACCGTCAATTCCGGGGATGAGGAGACCAGCCCGCTGTTCCACCTGAACATGCAGGGGGCAACGTCGGGCAGTTCCTCTCCGCCCATGCGTGTTTTAAGCTTCAGCGAAGCTGCCGCCGTCCCGTCTGGCAGCGCTTCGTCGCCGGAGCGGCGGACGGTGACGGAGGTATAGCCCGTCGAGTTATCGCTCGTTATCTCTGTCGAGGCGCTTTCGTCGGCCGTCTCAACGCCGATGCAGTCGAAGAAGGCCGCAGGGAAAGCCGCGGTCAGCACGAATGACCTGAAGCTGTCACCGCTTACGATAAGGTCGAGCGTCAATTCGTCTCCGCTCTCTGCCGTCTTTTTTGAGGCCTTCATCGTAACGGTATAGGGATTTGTTTTGAACCTGATCGAGTAGAGCGTATGTCCGCCGCTTTTTACCGTGACCGTCCTGCCGTCCGCGATTTCGTCAAGCACAGCGTAGCAGGATTCGGCAGCGCCGTCCACGCTTACCGCCTCGTCAAAGCTCAGCCGGGTCTTACCGCCGCCTCGGGGTATGAGCACGGTATAAACGCGCTCTTCGCCGCTGCCCTCCGCTTCGACGTCGCCGGGCAGGACAAAGGATACGGGATCGGAGTCTCCGTTCTCCGTCTCCACGGTCGCCTCGAGGGCGTCCACCTCCCGGATACGGTCACAGCCGCCGACCGTGCAGTGATAGGTCACGCTGCTCACGCCGTTCTCCGATACGGCGCCGGTCCCCGCGTCCCACGCGTGCGCGTGATACCCTTCGCTGCTCTGCCATTTCAGCACGGGATACGGATCACCGGGCCTGAAGCTGTCTGCGGACAGCATCGTGCCGTCGTCGGCGGCGTGCTGCAGCTGCTCGGAGCTCAGAACGTGGCAGAGTACCGTCCCGGTGCGCCCTGCGACCTCTCCGATCGGCGGCAGAGCGCCGCCCTTCAGATAGCAGGACCGGACTATTGACAATTCATTGATGACGGGGGTATCACTTTCGGTCCTTCCGAATATTTCCCCCGCTTTTCCCTCTGCGCCGGCGATGATCCCGGCGTTGTAGCAGCTTTCCGCGTATACTCCGTGTCTTTCTCTGCTGCAGTTTCCTGCCAGACCTCCGGCATAGCTTTCGCCGGAAACGGAGCCGGTATTATAGCAGGCGTCAAAAAACAGCTCTGTTATCCGTCCGGTCTTGACGGAGCCGAACAGGCCGCCGGCATAGCTTTCGCCGCCGCTCACGCCGTCCGTGATATCGCCGCTGTTGAAGCACCGGCTGTGATGCACCTCGGCAGAGCCTACGACGTCCGCGGCGTATCCGACCAGGCCGCCCGTGCAGCCTGCCGCGCTCATCGGCGCCGCGCCGGAGTCGTCCGCGCGGGTCACGCTGCCCCTGTTGCCGCAGTCCTGCAGACCGGCCTTGTTTCTGCTGACTACCAGCTGCCCGGCCAGGCCGCCCACCGTGGACGGGCCGGTGACGTTGCCGAAGTTCATGCAGCCCGTCCACGACTTCGTGTTTATCTCTCCGTATCCCGCAAGGCCGCCCACGCAGTCCGCCGCCTCGTCGGCGGAGGAGTCCGGGGCGCGCCGGACGCTTACCGTTACGTCGCTGACGACTCCGGAAACGACGTTTGCCGCCATATATCCGGCAACACCGCCGACGTAAGCGTTTTCTCCGCGAAATACCGCGCTGATCGCGCCCTCCACGGTAAGCTCGCGTATCCCCGCGCCCTTGCCCACATTGCCGAACAGGCCCAGATAGCCGGCGGTGTCCGGCTCTTCGTCGCTTCCGGCGTTTATGCTCAGGCCGCTTATCGTATGTCCGCCGCCGTCAAAGGTGCCGGAAAATGCGTGGGCGGCGTCGCCTATGGGCGTCCAGTTTTCAAAGCCGCTCAGGTCCAGATCGCGGTCCAGGCTGACCGTTCTGCCCGAGAACGAGCTTGCTCCTATGCCCGGCGCTGTGCCGTTGACTATCTCCGCCAGCCCGGCCAGCTGCTCGGCAGAGGTCAGGATATATACTTTATTCGCGCTGTTGTACCAGCTCACGTCCGGCTCCCCCTCTTCCGCGCGGGCGGCCTGGGGCGGACACAGCATAGCGATACACAGCAGCAGCGCCGCGCACAGCAGGACAGGGATCACCGTCCTTGTTTTCTTTACCATATCGTGTTCCTTTCTCTTCGCGCTTGTCTCTTGTCTCTTATCTCTTCACTCTTATCTCTTCACTCTTATCTTTTCTCTCTTCACTCTTCTCTTTCCCTCGTCCCTCGTCGGAGCAAACTGCGCTCGCTCCGTTTCCGCGGCAAGCCTGCGGCTTTCCGCGAAAACTGCGTATCGCTTCGTTGCTCCTCCTCTCAAAATCGAACCCGCTTCGCTGGGCTTCGATTTTGTAAAAAGAAGAGGTATCGCTTCGCGATCGGTTTTACTCGATCCCCCACCGCTTCGCGGAGCTCCCTTTTCGAAAGGGAGCCATTTGGCGACGGGGGTTGCCCATTTTTACAGAATACGGACGCTTCCGGGAATATCCGGGAGCGTCCGTATTCCGTACAGGATCTGAGAGAGAAGAAATCGTCAGACAAGGTGGCCTTTGGCCTTGATCACTTCGATGACGCCGTCCACGTATTTTTCGCAGATCTCGTCGCTTTCGGCCTCGACCATAACGCGGATCACGGGTTCGGTGCCGGACTCCCGGACAAGTATCCTGCCGGTGTCTCCCAGCTCCTCGGCAGCTTTGTTTACCGCTGCCCGGACGTCGGGGTCGTTCTGAGCGTCGGGCTTGGACTTTACCCGGACGTTCTTCAAGACCTGCGGATAGAACACTACCGGGGCGGCCAGCTCGCTCATCGGCGTCTTTTTCGCCAGCATGACTTCCATGAGCTTCAGGCTGGTGAGGATGCCGTCGCCGGTGGTCTCATATTTCAGGAAGATCGTATGGCCGCTCTGTTCTCCGCCTATGCGGTTGCCCGTGCTGACCATGTTTTCATAAACGTACTTGTCGCCGACCTTGGTCTTATCGTACTCTATGCCGACCTTGTCCAGCGCCTTGTACAGGCCGAAGTTGCTCATCACGGTGGTGACCACCTTGTTGTTCAGCAGCTTGCCGCGCTCCTTCAGGTACAGCCCGTATATGTAGAGGGTGTGGTCGCCCGTGACCACGTTTCCCTTTTCGTCCACGCACAGGCAGCGGTCCGCGTCGCCGTCGTAGGCAAAGCCCACGTCCAGCCCGTTTTCCACCACGAACTTCTGCAGCTGCTCAATATGCGTAGAGCCGCAATCCCTGTTGATGTTGAAGCCGTCCGGATGATCGTTTATCACGTGTACCATCGCGCCGAGAGACTCGAACACGTTTTTCGCTATCTGCCAAGCCGCGCCGTTGGCGGCGTCCAGGCCGACCGAGATGCCCTTGAAGCTGTACTTGCTCAGGGAAATGAGGTGGCCTATGTAGCTGTTGCGGCCGGCGGAGTAGTCCACCGTTATGCCTATCTCCTCGCCCGAGGCCGTCGGGACCTCCGTTTTGCCGTCGATATAGTCCTCGACCATGAGAATGGTCTCCTCGTCCATCTTCTCGCCGCTGCCGTTGAGCAGCTTGATGCCGTTGTCGTAAAACGGATTGTGAGAGGCCGAGATCATGATGCCGCAGTCGAAGTCGTCTACTCTGGTTATGTAGGCGACGGACGGGGTGGTGGTCACGTGCATTATGTATGCGTAGGCTCCGGAGGCCATCAGGCCGGTGCAGAGCGCGTACTCGAACATATATGAGCTTCTCCGCGTGTCCTTGCCGATAACGATCTTGGCCTTCTTCCCCCGGTTGGCTCCGTAGTACCAGCCGAGAAAGCGCCCGATCTTTACGGCGTGCTCAAAGGTCAGCTCCTTGTTGGCCTCGCCGCGGAAGCCGTCCGTTCCGAAATATTTTCCCATTTTACCGCTCCTCCCTGCGTATTATTTCTCCGCCGGCCTTCCATATGCTGTTTTCCGGGACGACCCCTCTTACACAGGAGGTGGGATATACGCTGGAGTGCCGTCCTATCACGGTGCCCGGATTGCATACCGCGTTGCAGCCGACCTCTACATAGTCTCCGAGCATGGCGCCGAATTTCTTCAGGCCGGTCTCTATGTGTTCGGTCCCGTTGTGGACGACGACGTTCTTCTTATCGGATTTCACGTTGCTCGTGATGCTCCCCGCGCCCATATGGCTGCAATAGCCGAGTATGGAGTCGCCCACGTAATTGTAGTGGGGCGTCTGCACGTGGTCGAACAGTATCACGTTTTTCAGCTCCACGCTGTTGCCGACCACGCAGTCCGCTCCCACGAGAGCGGAGGAGCGGATAAAGGCGCAGTGACGCACCTCCGTGCGGGGGCCGATGATGCAGGGCGCGCCGAGATAGGCGGAGGGGAAGACCACGGCGGTTTTGTGGACCCAGACGTGCTCTTCTCTTTCTTCGTATTCGTCGCCGAGCGTCGGCCCGAGCTGCAGGATAAACTCCTTGATGCCCTTGAGGGCCTCCCAGGGATAGGTGAACTGCCGCAGATAGTCCGCCGCGGCGGTGTGGCTGAGATCGTAAAGCTCGGTGATCGTATACATTACAGCCGCTCTCCTTTCTCGATATCCAAAAAGTATTTGTAGGTATCCACGGTCAGCTCGCCGCAGGCGGCCTCGTCGCAGGCGATTATGGCCGCATTGTGCTGCTGCAGGGCGGAGCACGTCCACTTCTGGCTCACGCCGCCTTCCACCGTGGCCGCCAGCGCCCGGGCCTTGTTGTGGCCGTTGATGAGGATAAGCACCTCTTTGGAGTCGAACACCGTGCCGACGCCGACCGAAAGAGCCTTGCCCGGGACCTTCTCCGGATCGTTGCCGAAGAAACGGGAATTGACTATTCTCGTATCGGTGGTGAGGTTTCGCACGCCGGTGCGGGAGGAAAGGGAAGTGAACGGCTCGTTGAAGGCGATGTGCCCGTCCACGCCTATGCCGCCCATGAACAGGTCTATCCCGCCGTATGAGGCGATCTTCGCCTCATAGGCCGCGCACTCGGCCTCGGGATCGTCGGTCATGCCGTTGAGTATGTTGATGTTCTCCGGCTTCATGTCGGTCAGATGATCGAAGAAGTTGTCGTGCATGAAGTACCAGTAGGACTGGTCGTGTTCATGGGGCAGCCCCAGATACTCGTCCATGTTGAAGGTCACCACGTTCGCGAAGGACAGCTCGCCCGCCCGGTTCTGCCGCGCAAGCTCCTTATAAACGCCTATGGGGCTCGAGCCCGTCGGCAGGCCGAGGACAAAAGGCCTGTCCGCCCTGTGGGCCCTGATACGCGCGGCGATATAGTCCGCCGCCCACTTGCACATCTTGTCGTAATTTTCCTGGATCACTACTCTCATTTGTATTTCTCCCTGTTTTTGTATTTATTGATTTCGGAATGACTGCCGCGGCGGCGATCATCACGATAACCATCGTTCGGATGAGAGTTGCTGCGCTTTTCCCCTTTGAAGCGCCCGGCGGGAAAGATATGACAGCAGTATCCCCACCGGGATAAGGAGCACGTAGATCAAAAACCGGCGGTCCCGGAAAAAGGCGCTCCTTGAAGATATTGTCTGCTGCAGATTTATCAGGAACCAATTCCATATATAGCTTTCCAGAGTGACGGTCCCGAGGCTTTTCAGCGCGGCGGTCCGGGAGCCCATGCGCTCGAACAGCGCCGATAACGCCAGGGATATGGGAAGCGCCAGAAAGGCAAAGCTGAAGCTCGACAGCGGCTCGTATCTCGCCCAGTGAAAAACGCCGAATATGACCCGGTACGCGACGGAAACGACGACGGGGACGACCGCCCATAATACGGAAAGCCCGTCGTTTTTCATTACCCTTTCGCCCAGATAATAACCGCAGAGCATGAGGGCAAGGGTACGGAAAACAAGATGCATGCGCAGGTACAGGGAAGGATCCGAATGATACACGGCGGCCATCGAAAAAAAGACCAACGCGATCACCGCCGCCGTTTTCGGGCCCCGTTTTCCCTTTTCGAGCCAGCGCGAGTAGAAGGGGAACAGCAGATATACCGGCAGAAGCATCGCGATATACCACATCGTGGCGCGGCCGGTCCAGAAGCCGAGCGTGGATACCGCGCAGAAAAACGAAAGGATATCGAAGTCGGATATCAGAAACTCATATGCGTACCATATCCCCGCGATGCATAAAAACGGCAGGAACACGCGCCTGAAGCGCCGTTTGTAAAAGTCCCGCAGCCTCGGGCGTTTTATGAGAGAGTAATAAAGGCCCACTCCTCCCAGAAAGCCGAATATGGGGACGCCGATGCTGCCGTAGTGAAAAACGGCGGAAGCGAGCCGCTCCGCCGGAGTATCGTCCCCCAGGAACATGCACGAGTGCACGCAGAGGATCAATATCGCGGCAAGCCCGTAAAGACAGCTCCGCTGCCTGCTCAGCAGCCCGGAACGGAACGAGGATTTGGAAGCCATTTTTACTCCTTGAAGGAAAGAACGGTCTCTGCTTTTGAATATCTGTTCCAGCACAGCTGCTGCCCGCACCGGTCGCAGAAGCACTGATACTCCCTCGCCAAAGAAAGCCCGCATTGCGGACAGATTGGATATGCGGTAAAGCCGAAGAGACATTCAATGAAGCCCCGCCGCTTTGTTACCTTCATGGGAATGCGAAAGGCGAGCTCCCGGCATACGACCGAAGCCGGAAGAAGCTCTTGCGGCAACAGCCGGAACACCCTGCACAGCTTTTCCGGGAGAATGGGCGCGGGCAGCATATGACCGTTTGCAATGTTGCAAAAAATATCGGGGTTCAAGTCACAGCGCTCTGCCGCCTCTTCGAGACTCCAATTGCGTTCTTTGCAAAGCTGCGCTATCGCCGCGGACAGTTTTTTTGCAAACATATGTTTTGATTCCTTTCTGTTATACATTTCCTTTGATTTGATTTATGAAATACTATCGGTTTGTTGAACGAAAGCGCCGATCTACACCGGCTCCCCAAAAGTGTCCGGACGATCAGGATCAAAGATCTCGTTTGCCCACATAACGGTCACCAAATCCTCCGTTTCGGACAGGTTGATTATGCTGTGGGTATATCCCGGAAGCATATGAACGGCCTGAATCCGTTCCCCGGAGACTTCAAACTCGATCACCTCATCCGTGCCGATCTTCCGCTCCCGGATCAATCCGTGACCGGAAACGACAATGAAAAACTCCCACTTGGAGTTGTGCCAATGCCGGCCCTTGGTGACGCCCGGCTTGCTGATGTTTACCGAGAACTGCCCGTGGTCGGCGGTTTTCAGAAGCTCGGTGAAGGACCCGCGGTCGTCGCGGTTCATTTTGAGATCGAACGCGACCTTTTCTTTAGGCAGATAAGACAGATACATCGAATAGAGCTTTTTTTCAAAGCTGCCGTCGGCGATCGTCGGCATGATCAGCGTTTTCGGCTGGTCGCGGAAGGTGTGCAGAAGATCAACGATACGCCCGAGAGTAGCCTTGTGCGTGATCGGCGCGCAGCAATAGCGTCCGTTTTCGGTCGGGCAGGGCGTCAGACCGTCGTATGTCCTGCCGTTGATCACTTCTCCGCTTTTCGGGTATTCCGCACGGTGCGGATGTCCTTCAAGCGCGTCGAACATCTCTTCGATAAGATCGTCGATAAACAGGAGTTCAAGCTCGACCGACGGGTCGCTGACCGTGATGGGCAGATCGTTGGCGATGTTGTAGCAGAAGGTCCCGACAGCGGAGTCGTAGTTCGGACGCACCCATTTTCCTGCGAGATTGGGAAAGCGGTAGACTAAAACCGTCGCGCCGGTGTCCTCGCCGTA
>JAEEGK010001102.1_pt1 | contig 67478 bp, 40 predicted proteins | sample 8958771 | NCBI WGS metagenome assembly JAEEGK01 (sample SAMN16246547, study PRJNA631951) | gut metagenome | biome: gut microbiome; feature: rumen; material: SC-attached | host: Bos | place: Iran: Karaj | collected 2018-10
CGAGTTCGGGGAAATCATCCTGCGTGCCACCCCTGACGGCGAGGTTTTGCGCTTGAGAGACGTGGCCGACGTGGAGTTTGGAACCAAGACGTACTCCTTCCGTTCGAAGGTGGACGGACATCCCGGATCCATGTTCATCGTCAAGCAGGCACCGGGTGCCAACGCTACAGAAGTCAACGCGGAAATCGATAAGGTGATCAAGGAAATCTCAAAGTCGTTGCCCGCTGGCTTGGAATTCAAGCAGATGGAGACCTCCGATGACTTCCTTTACGCCTCCATCCACAATGTCGTGGAAACCCTTATCATCGCCATCGTCCTCGTTATCCTCATCGTGTATCTGTTCCTGCAGGATTTCAAGGCGACGTTGATTCCCTCGGTTTCCATCATCGTGTCGTTGGTGGGCACCTTTGCCATTGTGTGGGCCTTGGGTTATTCACTCAACCTAATCACATTGTTCGCCTTGGTGTTGGCCATCGGAACCGTCGTCGATGACGCCATTGTGGTCGTCGAGGCGGTGATGACGAAAATGGAGACAGGCAAATACACTGCCGCATCCGCCACCAGCGAGGCACTCCATGAGGTGACGGCAGCCGCTATTTCAACCACTTTGGTGTTTGTCGCCGTGTTTATCCCCGTGACTTTCATTTCGGGCACCCAAGGCACCTTCTTCAAGCAGTTCGGCTTCATCATGTCGGGTTCGGTGTGCCTTTCCACCCTTTCAGCCTTGACCATTTGCCCAGCCCTTTGCGCGCTTTTGTTCAAACCGAAAAAAGAAGGCGAAAAAGAACATAAGGGAGTCAGCTATTACGTCAAGCAAGCATACGATGTGGCATTCAATGCCATGTTGGGCAAGTATATGAAAGGCGTGAGCAAATTCATCAAGCGTCCTGCTGTTTCATGGATTCTGGTAGCGGTTTTCAGTGTTGGTATGGTATGGTTGATGAAGAGCGCCCAATCGGAACTGGTTCCTCAGGAAGACCAGGGCTTCTTCTTCGTCGATGTGCAAACCGCACCAGGCACCTATCTTAACGAGACGGAAGCGGCGGTCAGTAAAGTCGAGAATTATGTTAAATCAATAGACGATGTCGAACTGGTTAGCGCTGTGTCAGGCTTCTCCATCATGAACGGTGGTGCGGGAACCAACTACGGCACCTTGATGGTACGAATGAAAAACTGGGAGGAGCGCGACTTCTACAGTGTCGCCACCGTGCAGAACCAAATCACATTGTGGTCGATGGAGAATATGCCGGAGGCCGATGTCTCCGCGTTCCAGATGCCTCAGATTCCGGGTTATGGCTCAGGTTCGGCCATAGAGTTGAACCTCCAGAACAGTTCGAGTGACGACGACGCGACCTTCATCAAGTATGCGACCGAGTTTACGCAGAAACTGAATGAACGTCCAGAGGTGGCCATAGCGGTGGCTACCTATTCGGCCAACTATCCGAAATACGAACTTACCGTTGATGTGCCGGCTTGCATCAGCAAGGGCATTTCGCCGAGGACCGTTGTCGAGACCATCGGCACTAACCTCGCCGGATCGTATATCGGCACCTACACCAAATACGGCAAGGTGTACTATGTGATTGTGGAGGCGGGCGATGAGTATCGCATGGAACCGAGCACGCTCAACAACATTTACGTTCAGGCAGGAGAAGAGATGACTCCAGTGTCGGGGTTGGTCACCATGACTCCGATCATGGGCACCTCGCAGGAGCGCCGTTTCAACCTGTTTACCTGCTACAACATTAACATGATTGCTAACCCAGGCTATACTTCGTCGCATGTGCGTACCGCCGTCGATGAAGTGATGGAAGAGGTGTTCCCCGAAGGCTACAGCTACGAGTTTGGCGGTATGGCGCGTGAGGAGGCTGCTAATGCAGGTTCCAATACCACCGCCATCATCTATGCTATCGCAGTATTGCTGGTCTACCTTATCCTTGCCGTGTTGTATAACTCGGTGTTTATCCCCTTCGCGGTGCTGCTGTCCATCCCGTTTGGTATCTTCGGCGCTTACTTGGCGGTGCGCCCCTTGGAGGTGCTGATGGGTGTGGGTGTCAACGTATATGTGCAGGTGGGTGTCATCATGTTGATGGGTTTGGCGGCCAAAACGGCCATTCTTATCACTGAGTTCGCCGTGCAGAAACGCAAGGAGGGCATGTCGATTTACGATGCTGCCGTCGGCGCCTGCCAAGACCGTTTGCGTCCTATTCTGATGACCGTTTTGACCATGATTATCGGTATGATTCCGTTGATTGTGGGCACAGGCGCAGGTGCTGTGGGCAACAAGTCGCTGTCCATCGCTGTGGTGGGCGGTATGACGGTGGCTATCATCGCCATCTTGTTCGTCACGCCAGCCTTGTACATTGTGTTCCAGAAGATTCACGAGCGTTTGACTCCAGATAAAGATGAAGAAGAATCGTTAGTGAATGAGTAAGTTAAGCATATATAAAAGACTCGAGACTCGAGACTGCGAGACGCGAGACTTCCGTTTAGCGGAACTGCCCCGTGTCCCGAAGTCCCGTGTCTCGTGTCAAAACAATCTATAATTCAATCTTGAAACTAAAATGAAGAAACATATCTTATTAGTATTGGCAGGGTTGCTGCTGTTGCCTGGCTGCAATCTCTATAAGAAATACGAGTCGAATGTTACCGTTCCGGAAAACGTCATGGGCAATGTGGTCGATTCGCAAGACACTTTGTCGATGGGCGACCTTGGTTGGCGTGATGTTTTTAAAGACCCCAAACTGCAGAGCCTCATCGAAACGGCAATGGTCAACAACACCGATATGCGCACCGCTCAACTCACCATCGAGCAGGCGCAAAACGTGGTGAGGTCAGCCAAATGGGGTTATGCGCCTACTTTGTCGTTCTCTCCCAGTGCCTCTTATAATTATCAAGGTAGAGCAGGTGGTTACAATGTTCAGATTCCCGTAAGGGCCAGTTGGCAGCTGGGTATTTTTGGCCAAAACCGGAGCAAAGTCCGTTCAGCCAAGGCAAAACTCGCCTATGATGAAGATCTTCGTCAAGCAGTGCAAGTCGACTTGGCCGCCAATGTCGCCAACCTGTATTACACCTTGGTGATGCTCGACCGCCAGTTGGCGATTTCCGAGGCGACCGAGATACTGTATCAGGAGTCGTACAATACCACGCAGGCCTTGTTCCAGGCGGGTACCTACAACAGCCCTGCAGTGTATGAGATGCAGGCTTCGTTGGAGGCTTTGCGTGCCGATATTGTGACTTTGCGCTACAGTATCGCCGCCACCGAGGCTTCGCTCTGCCAGTTGCTCGCCGAGCCGCCGCATCACATCGACCGCTCTTCTTTTGAGCAATTTGAGATGCCTGAGCAGATTCATGTTGGTTTGCCCGTCCGTTTGCTCGCTGCCCGTCCCGACGTCCGTATGGCCGAGCGCAACATGGAAATTGCTTATTACACCACCCAACAGGCGCGCCAGTCTTTCTATCCTTCGCTCAGCCTCGATGGTCTGTTTGGCTTAGCCGGCACTTTCAGCGCGCTTGACCTCATCGGTCAGGCTGTAGGCTCATTGACGCAGCCCATCTTGCAAGGCGGACAGCTCACGGCGCAGCTTCGTAATGCCAAAGCCGAACAAGAGAAGGCCCGTTTGGAGTTCGTCCAGACCCTTTACGATGCAGGTAGTGAGGTGTATCAATACAAGAAAGCCATTGAGACGGCTGAGGAAAAGACCAGTCACATCGATATCCGCGTCAACGCCTTGCATGAGGCTTTTTCGGCCACTACCGAGTTGATGAACCATGGCTCGACCACCTATTTGGAGGTCCTTACCGCGCAGGAGTCGTTGCTTTCGGCCCAACTCGCGCAGGTGGAAAACCGCTATGAGCTGGTGCAGGCCCTCATCAACCTTTACACCGCTTTGGGCGGGTTTGGGAAGTGAGTTCCGATAAGTAGACGGAAAAACCGCCGCAAAGGTCACAGAAACCCTTGCGGCGGTTCTGTTTATTGGCGATACGGATGGACTACCCGTTTTTCCAGCCTTATGTATTACCTAATAATGGTGACATTCAGCAACGTGTAAATGGATTTGTTGGGCAAAAGTGAGGATTTTTCGGCTGAAAAATGATGTCAATGATATTTTTGATTACTTTTGCTGAATAAAAATAGTAAATGATGATGGACAGTATTGGTAGTAATATTGATAATGAAGAAAACAAAGTTGAAGAAGAAATAGTTGGTAATGACCCTATTACAGTTCCTTTTGATCCTAATTTAATTAGGATAAGGCGAGATCCGTTTACTCTTGGTGAATTGATTGACAAAATTGAACACGATGAAGTAAACTTTAAAACGGCATTTCAACGCAAAAGTGATTTATGGGATAAAACCCAACAAAGTAGATTGATAGAATCGGTATTGTTGAGGTTGCCATTACCAGCATTCTATTTTGATGAAATAATTGAGCACGAAGATGATATAGAGAAACGTAAGACTATATGGCAAGTAATTGACGGACTACAAAGATGCAGTGCTTTTAATCATTTCATTGTGGAAAGATCATTTTCATTAGAAAACCTTGAGTTTTTAACCCAGTTTAATGGCAAATATTATAAAGATTTACCTCGTGAACTACAACGTCGTATTTCTCAAACTCCTATTACGGTCTATGTTGTTGAAAAAGGTACGCCTGAAGAAGTTAAGTTTAATATTTTCAAACGTATTAACACTGGTGGATTGATCCTAACCCCTCAAGAGATAAGACATGCTATGAATCAAGGCATTCCAGCGGATTTTGTAGCAGAATTGGCGGATTTGAAAGAGTTCAAAGATGCCACCTGTCATATTATCAAGACTGAGAGAATGGAAGATAGGGATTTTATTACAAGGTATGTTTCATTCTATCTCCAAAACTATACCGCTTATCAGCCTGATTTGGATGGTTTTATGAATAAAGGAATGGGCAAGATTAAGTTATTAACTGATACTGAACGTGTGGAGATGAAATCTCGGTTTATTAAATCCATGCAAACTGCAATAAAATTGTTTGACGATGATGCATTTAGAAAACGTACAAATGTATATGACAGAAGAAAGCCTATTAATAAGGCCTTGTTTGAAGTTCAAAGTGTTATCTATGCAAAAATGTCAGATTCTCAATTGCGATTGCTTGTCAATAAAAAAAATGTTTTTAAGCATAAATTCATCCAGTTGAACAACGATGAAAAGTTCAGATATGCTATTTCTTCTGGAACAGGCCAAAAAGACAGTGTTGTTAGAAGATTTTCTGAGTTTAAGCGAATTATAGATGAAACAATAGAAGAAAAAATTTCTATATGATTACAAGTTTGTATATTGAAAACTATAAGATTCATAAACGCACTACTTTGAATCTTAAAAACTTGAGCGTATTGACAGGCCAAAATAGTAGTGGTAAATCATCTATTATTCAGATGCTTTTATTGCTGAGACAGAGTTATTTGAAAGGCGAGTTGAAAAATGGATTACAGTTGCAGGGCGATTTGTGTAATGTTGGATTAATCTCTGATGCATTGTGTAAATATGCTGAAGAGGATATAGTAAAAACTAGTTTTGTCGAGAATGACATACTATATAATTGGGAGTTTTCCCAAAGGAACAATAGCATTTTTCAGGATATGATTCCAGTAAAAGAGAATAATGTTCTGATAGGTGACGCCATTCCTAGCGTCTTTTCAAACGACTTCCAATATATAAGTGCTTCCAGATGGTCGCCAAGAGAGTCGTATCCACTTAACACAAGTGCAGTAGAAATAAAGAAACAATTGTCAAGTGAACTTGGTTTATGTGATTTGGTTCCTCATTATTTGTATCACTTTGGCAAAGAGAAGAATTGGACGATAAAGGAAGAATTAAAGTATGATGAAAACCAATCTCTTGATTTAATTGATCAGGTTTCGGCTTGGGAGAATATAATCAGTAAAGGGGTTAATGTTATTCCGCAAAGAGAAGGTAAAGCGTTTGTTTTGAAGTATTCGTTTAATAAGCCCAATGATTTCATATCGCCAGACGAATTCAATGCAACGAATGTGGGATATGGGCTAAGTTATGCGCTTCCAATAATAGTGGCATTACTTACGGCTTCTGCCAATAGTCTGATTATCATTGAAAATCCAGAAATCCATTTGCATCCTCACGGCCAGTCCGAATTGGCTAAATTAATAGCAAGAACCGCGCAAATGGGTGCACAGATTATTATTGAGACACATAGCGATCACATTATTAATGGAATCTTGGTTGCCACAAAACAATTTGAAAATGGCGAAAAAGGGGTGGATCGTAATAAAGTACAGTTGCTTAATTGCAAAAAGGACGATGTTACACAAACCGCAGAAGTAACTCCGATCAATATTATTGGTGATGGGAAGATTGATGTGCAACCAGAAGGCTTCTTTGATCAGACGGAGAAAGATTTAAGTTATTTGCTTGGATTTTAATGCTATGGAACAACTGAATATATTCTTATTGTTTCCTGAAAGTGATGATGAAATACTTGCTTTAGGCGATGATTGTGATAGATATTTGGACATCCCAAAACAGTTGTCATTTATAAAAGCAATAATCAAAGGACATAATCACAGGTTTTTCTATGATTCTAAAAATGTCACGGAGTTTTGTTCAAAGGCAGTAGACTTATGTGGAAGTACATATTTGGATGGTATTAGGAATCAATTATTAAGCCTATTGAATAAAAATGCAACCGATACAACAAAACTGCCATTGTTCAAATCTGATTGTTTTTATTATCAATGGAATGCAAATAGTATTATTCCAAAAAATGACTTTCTTTTCAGGTCTGCCACGGAAAAATTGATAATGGATGGGAATGAAAATACTGTTATTGTATCCTTCTTATTTCAAGATAAATGGCCTCGAAATATCGTACCGATGATAAAGGACGCTCCACATTATCAAGAATTACCAATCATATCAAAGATACCATATTTCAATCCTATAGATTTGTTTATAGAGTGGTATAATTCGGAAATATCAGGAAGGACTTTTACATTCAATGACGTAACAAGGTTTGAAAAGACTTGCTATTTTTGGTCGAAACAACGAATGTTTAGAGAAAAAGAAACTGGAAGATTTTGGTATTATGATTTTTTCCATAAAGACAATAAAGAACATTATGAAGTATTTGACTCTACAGGACATCATATCGGTGAGGCTGATTGTGAGGGAAGTATAGATTTTGAGAAAAAAGACAAAGATAAATCTATAAGCGATATTCTTCGATAAGGTTTCATTAGAAAATACTTAGGTATAGAGGAGGAATAGAAGCGTAAGAGGAAGTGGATTATTTGTCCAACGGTATGAAGCCTCTTTTTGATTCACAAAAAAACCACAATCCGCAAACAACCTGCAAATTGTGGCTATTTTTTCTATGTGACGAATGAATTTTATTCCTGTTCCATCATGGCTTTGACTTCCTTGGCCTTCACGGTGTAGATGTTGCCCTCGGCATCGCAGAGGTAGAAGGAACCGTTGTGGCGGCAACGCATGGCAATAAGCCTTTGCATCGAGAGGTCGAGGCCGCTCATCAATTTCTTGGTGAAGGACGAAACTTCATTCTTCTTGGCATTCACTGTTACTGTTGTCATATTGTCTGATCTTTTTAAATTTTTCTTCGTTGTAAAACTTGGTGGATTTGATGTTACCTTCGGCGATGACTTCGGAGGGCATGACACTGTTGTCGATGAACAGAAAGTAGTCAACGACAGGGCAGTAGAGGTGAAAAAGGTTCTTGATGCCCGCTTTGTAACGCCTGCGGATGATGCTGTCGTCCACATGATGACCGCCGTGCTTCACTCGTTCCGCCACGCGCTTGATGGCCAACTCGGGGCTTTGCAGCCAGAAGTAAACCAAGCTGGCTTTGTAGCCTTGCTCGCGGGCTTTGATGATGAGTGAATGATAGGATTTGGCGGCCAAGGTGGTCTCGATGGCAAAGTCGGCTTTGTCAGCGATGAGGGTTTTGATGCGCGACAACATCAGGCGACCTGCGGCAACCTTGGCACCGTCGGGGTTAAGCGGCGACAGACCCTTGGCGATCTCGTCGCAGTTGACGAACTCCTTGCATTGCAAGGTCTCTGGCAAAACCGTCAGAGATGCGGTCGTCTTTCCCGCTCCATTACAGCCTGATATGATATATAAATTCGGCATCAAATAAAAATTCTGCTCGTTTGATACTGCCATTTTCATGCCAGAATCGCCTGCAAAAATACAAAAAATGTGAATGTGTCAACAATTTTCCACACTTTTCCACGATATTTTTGGAAAGATTGTTGGTAAATAGTTGAGAATCAAATGTAATTCAATTCGTTTCTTATTGTGCCTAATTTCCCAAAAAGTTGTATTTTTACCGCCTAAAACAAGAGCAATGAAAATAAAGTATCTTATCGGACTGCTTTTCATGGCTTTGACGATGTTGGCCTGCCAAAAACCCGTCGAGTATCCCATTGAGCCGAAGATTGCCTACGAGGGTTTCACTTATTTGTTTGACCCTGATAGTACCTTTAGCGGCGAGGGTGTTATCTCGTTCACTTATACTGATGGCGACGGCGACTTGGGCCTTGACGACAGCGATACCTTGCCGCCTTTCGGCCCCCATGACGCACATTATTATAATATGGAGGTGGATTACTTGAAGTTGGTGGACGGTGTGTTTGTGAAGACACCGCTGCTGAGTCCGCATGTGCCGACCAATCCTGCTGACACGCTCGTCTTGTTTGATACGGTCACTTTCAACGCCCGTTTTCATCGCCTGCGCGACAACGACGACCCCATGGCCATCAGCGGAACGATGGACTACCGACTAACGGTGCAGAATCCTTTTTCGCCGAATGACACCATCAAGTTCGAGATACGTATCCTCGACCGCGCCTTGCATGAGAGCAATACGATTCAGACCGAGGCGATTTACACAGGTCGTAGAGACGCATTGAATGCGTCTTCTGAAAACGATAATTCTAATTCTGAGACGCATTCAAAGCGTCTATACAAACGTTGCCTATAAAATCTTACGCAATGAAAAAAATATTCCTTATCCTAAGCATTTTGCTACCCTTTGCACTGAAAGCCCAAACGCCAGGCGAAAACATCGACGTGACGCATTACGAAATCCATGTTTGGGATTTCGAATTCACCAGCCACACGATGCAAGGGGAGACGTTTATTGACTTTACTGTTACCAGCTCCACAAACACCGTTGTATTGGAACTGAAGAGCCTTGTCGCTTCCGACGTGGCTTGCGATTTGTACAGCGTGGAGAGTTTCAGCCAAGAAGGTGATTTTTTGACGGTCGTTTTTGACGAGCCCATAGAGGCGGGCGAAAATGCCGTCCTCGATGTGCGTTATGGCGGCTCGACCTTCAGTGAGTATTGGGGCGGTGTGGAATGGTGGCCCAATTGCGACTATGTCTATAATCTCGGCGTAGGATTCGAGAGTCAACCGCACAACTTGGGTAAGACCTGGTTCCCCTGCGTCGACAACTTCACCGATAAGGCAACCTACGATGTCTATGTCACTGTGACCAACGACATGAAGGCCATTTGTGGCGGCAACCATGTGGAGACCTTTGACAACGGCGACGGCACCTCCACTTGGCATTGGAGCACCCCGCAGGAGATTTCCACTTACCATATCTCGTTTGCCATCGGCGACTATGAGCTTTGGGAGGATGTCTACCATGGTATCGAGCGTGATATCCCGATTGAGGTCTATGCCAAGCCTGCGCAGATGAACAGTGTTCCAGGCACTTTCGTGCATATTAAGGAAATCGTTTCGTTCTTTGAAGAGAACCTCGGGGCTTATCCTTTCAACCGCATCGGCTATGTCAGCACAAGCAAGGGCTGTATGGAACATACCGACAACATCGCTTTTGCTGCCAGCATCTTCGATGGCACCACCACAGGCGAGGAGTATGTGGCCCACGAGTTGTCTCACATGTGGTCGGGTAACTTGGTGACCTGTGAAGAAGCGGGCGACATGTGGCTTAATGAGGGCTTTGCCCAGTTTTGGGGCGCTTTCTACGAAGTGGGCGTTTATGGCGAGAGCCATTTCCAACATACTATGAGTTCGATGGTGGAGGATGCAGTCAATTGGTGTAACAATTTCGTCAATTGGATACCGCTCAACAACATGCCGTTGGATATGACCTACGACAGTGATGCCGTTTATAACCGTGGTGCGGTCATCGTCAACACGATGATGAACTACATGGGTCGCGAGAACTTCCTCACTGCCATGCGCCAGTATTTCCAGCAATATGCCTATCAAACAGCGACTTCCGAACAGCTTTGCGAGGCTTTGACACAATATTCCGGCATCGACATGCATAGCTTTTTTGATACATACGTTTATTCGAGTGGCATGCCGCATCTCTATGCCAATATGCTTTCGGTGCAACCTGTTGGCAATCAATATGAAGTGGCGCTCGACTTGCGCTATCAGCACATCGGCGACACGCACATCGGACAAGATAATGCATACGAAGTCACTTTCATTGGTCCCGACTTTCAATTAGCGACCGAAAAGCTGCATTGGGATGGCCTGCATAGAGAGGCTACCATAACCCTCGACTTTGAGCCTGTCGCTATGGTCAATGACATGAATAATGGTTGGCTTGACGGCAAGAACCAGATGAACTTCATGCTTAAAACGTCGGCACAACAGAGTTTTGCCAATGTAAAAATGAAGCCAGCTACGCTCACCGATTCTGTGTTCGTCGCCATTGAGAACCATCTGGTCGGCCCATACAACGACCCGCTGATTCCTTATCTGACTATGTCGACGAAACATTTTTGGACCATCAACCGTTATGATTTCGGTGAAGCCGATGTGACGGGCATGTTTGATTTTACCAGTTCGTCGGAAAACGACATCATCCATTCGGAAAACGACTCGGCCACGCTGATGTATCGTCGCAATGCGGCTGAGGCTTGGCACGAAATTGAGCATACCGTGTATCCGGGCAGCACGTGGCGACATGGCCGTCTCGTCGTTGAGAACTTCCCTCCAGGCGAATATGCCATTGCCGTTTGGGACAAGGAAGCCTTAGGTATGGAAGAGTATGCGAATCCTGTAAAGAGAGTGCAACTCTATCCTAATCCTGCTGAGGGTCAGGTGCGTATGACTTGGGATGGTGCTTTCGAGGGTCAAATTTGCATTGTCGGAGTGGAGGGCAAGGAACTGAAAAGAATGAGTTTCTCACCAACCGAGAGCGTGGAGTTTTCTACCGCAGACTTGCCAAAAGGTTGTTACACGGTGATGTGTCTCGATAAGGAAGGCAAGGTGATATTGATGGAAAAGCTAATCGTTAAGTAGATGAGCGATTTTAGTTTACATATAAGACGCGAGACAGCGGGACTATGATTTGTGACGATGACAATGACCACTTCAACCAAGAGCTGAAATTTCAGCATTCCCGTGAAAGCGGTCATGGTCATGTCAATAGTCATGGTAAAAAGTCCCGTGTCAAATGAATAAGTAGTTTAGTTTTGAACAATCCCTTAAATAAGAAATACTATGAAAAAGATGAGATTTTTGCCTTTGGTGCTTGTGTTTGGCCTTTTGTTGTTCTCTTGCAAGAAGGACGAAACAAAGGAATGGAAGCAGTTTTATGATTTTACCCTCGCGGATATCATGGGGACGTACACCAATTCCAATGTGTCGGGTGCATTCGACGCTTTGACGGAAAATGATTTTTGTCATATTTGTGAGGATGCCGTGATCAACATGTCGCCTTATTTGGGGAGCAATAGTTCCATCGAGTTCAATGTGAATTGCCAGAAAGCTAATTTTAATAAGTCGTTCACGGGGCGTCCTGTTATGAATGATGACAATTTCCTTATCAGTATGTCAATGCCTGCTACTTCTATCTATCCAAACTATGAGGTGACGGCTTATGTCTATAAGAACGACAAGGGGAATGTCAGGCTACATGGGTTCGCCAGGCATATTTATTATGAAAACGTCGTTGTCGACTTTGACGGCACAGAGCATAAGGATGTCAAGTCGATGGTCAACTATTATTTCGATGTCTTGAAATGATAAAACTGTGTTGCTATGAAAAAATCAGGTATTGCTTGCTTGTTGCTCTTTTTGGGTATCGTAATGGTTTCCTGCAACAAGGAAAAGAAAGGTTACACTATTGATGACATTGTTGGGGAATACATCTTCTCCGATGCTGCCGACGCCTTTGACGGTTTGGAAGCGGATGAGTACACCTATCTCTGTGACGATGCTGTCATTACCATCGCCCGTGATGGAGAGAATTCCGTGGATTTTTGGCTCTCATGCCCCAATGAGGACATCCCTTGGGCCCCTACTAATGAGGGACACAAAGCCCATTTTAATGGTGCGCCTTTCCCGAACGAGAACGATTCCATTATCAGAATGTCGTACGATTACGGTTATGACAAGTACCCGCCCAGTGAGAGTACGGTGACTGCCAAGGTCTCAAAAATGGATGGTAAGATTCGATTGCAAGGTCATCATTACTTTTACAGTGGCACGTCAGGCAATGTGTATATCTGGTATTTTGATGTGGTTAAGAAGTGAGGGAGACAAGCTTTACAAAAATCCCCTGGCATTTGTCGGGGGATTTTTTTGTTTACTTCTTTAAGGTAATCCTGAACGTCGTCCCTTCGCCCACCACGGAGGATTTGACGAAAATCTTGCCCTTGTGGTAGTCTTCGATGATGCGCTTGGCCAACGAGAGGCCGAGGCCCCAACCGCGTTTCTTGCTGGTAAATCCAGGCTTAAACACCTGCTTGATTTGTGACTTCGGGATGCCCTTGCCCGTGTCGCTTAGGTCGATGTGAATATGGTCGCCGTCGTCGATGAGGTCGAGGGTGATTTTGCCGTGGTCGCCCATGGCATCAATGGCATTCTTGGTCAGGTTTTCCAAGACCCAACGGAACAAAGACGGAATCAGGGGTATGATTAATTCACCTTCGGGCAAATTGATTTCAAACTCGAACTTCTTGGAGAACCGTTTTTGCAGGTAGTCCATCGTGTCGCGGATGAGGTAGTTGACATCGGTGGGCTCGGGCACGGGCACGGAACCGATTTTCGAGAAGCGGTCGGTGACGATTTGCAGACGTTCGATGTCTTTCTCCATCTCATGGGTGCCCACGAAAGGCTCCTCTTGCATCTTCAACAGCTCTATCCATCCCATCAGCGAGGAGAGGGGCGTGCCCAATTGGTGCGCAGTTTCTTTGGCCATGCCAGCCCACACTTGGTTTTGCTCCGAACGTCGGGCATAACTGAACAGCAGGTAGGCAATCAATAGGAATAAAGCAAACACAACAAACTGGATGACAGGGTAGTAGCGCATTTGTTGCACCAAGTCGGTGGTGCGGTAAAAAATGGTGGCTTTGCCCTTGTTCATGAACTCGATTTGCAGCGGGTCGTTCTCGTCGCGCATGATGGCAATTTGTTGCTTGACGTAGTTGGTGTCGCGCATCATGAGGGAGTCGAGGTTGCCGTAATTGAGGATTTGCGTTTGGTCTTCGTTGGTGACGATAACAGGTACACCCATGGAATTGAGCGTGATCTCCTCCATGAAGTGGTCCGACATGTCTTCCAGAACGGTCTTTAGGTCGGTATAGATGCGCGACTCATTATAATAAAGGTATTGCACGATGCCGTAGCCTGGGTCGATTTTGATGGGTGGGAATTTCGAGTAGGCGCGTTTCATCTCAGCGTCGAAGAACGTTTTCTCTTCTTGGTCGGGAGGCAGGTTGTTCGACGAGATGATGTTGCCTTTCCCGTCGGTAAGCACCAGTGGGATGCTGATGTTGTTGCGGATGATGTCGACGTAGGTGGCGGTGTTCTCGTTGGATGAGATGTCCATGATGCGGCGGTAGGCGTTGGCCAACAGCTCGACGCGGAGTTGTTCCTGCTCGTTCACCTTATTGAAAAACTCCTCTGTCGATTTCATCATCACGGCATGTTGTTCCATGGCGGCGGCCCACATCTTCACCTGTTTGACTTCCTGTTCGGCGATGGATTTCACAAGGTGGTTGGTGTACCACAACGACACACCGATGATGAGCATGGCGATGACCGCCAAAGCCCATTTCCAGCGTTTTTTGTTTGTATAGAGGTTCGATTTCACAACCTTATCAACGGAGTTTTCGCCTTATTATTATATAGGTTTGGTCGGATTTGTAATCCGACCAAATTGAAAAGGGGATTTGTAATCCCCTTAAAGTCAAATCTTTTTCCTCATTCTTCCCACAGGAATGCCAAGTTGTTCCCTGTATTTTGCCACGGTGCGTCGTGCGATGGGATAGCCTTTTTCTTTGAGCACAATCATCAGTTGTTCGTCGGTCATCGGGTTCGACTTGTCCTCGCTTTCCACGGCATCCTTGAGGATTTTCTTGATTTCGCGGGTCGAGACTTCTTCGCCTTCATCGTTGGTGATGCCTTCGCTGAAGAAAAATTTCAACAGGAAGGTGCCGTAAGGCGTCTGCACATATTTGCTATTGGCCACGCGTGAGATGGTGGAAATGTCGAGTCCAACCTTGTCAGCCACATCCTTGAGAATCATGGGCTTGAGTTTGGTCTCGTCGCCAGTGAGGAAATATTCTTCCTGAATGTCGACGATGGCTTTCATGGTGACATACAAGGTGTTTTGTCGCTGGTTGATGGCGTCGATGAACCACTTGGCGGCGTCGATTTTCTGTTTCACAAACTGCACGGCTTCCTGCTTGTTGCGGGTGTCCTTGCTGTTCGAGAATTCTTCCAGCATCTTAAGGTATTGCTTGCTGATGTGGAGTTCTGGGGTGTTGCGGCCGTCCAACGATAGCTCCACCTTTCCGTCTCTGACGAAAACGAAGAAGTCAGGGGTGATGTAATGGATGTTCTTTGTGCCTGAGCTTGAGGCGTCGGCAGGCTTGGGGTTGAGCTTCAGGATTTCGTCCAGAGCGGCTTTTAGGTCGCGGTTGCTGACTTCTAATTTCTTGGAGATTTTGTCGTAGTGCTTCTTGGTGAACTCTTCGAAGTAGTCTTTGACGATGGTTATGGCGAGGCTGTAATCCTTGTGGAAGGGGTTGTCTTCTTGAAGGCGCTTGAGTTGTATCAATAGACATTCTTGAAGGTCGCGGGCGGCGATGCCGGGTGGGTCGAGTTCCTGCACGATGCTGAGCACCTCGGTCACTTCCTCTTCTGTCGTCGATAGGTTCATCGTGAAAAGCATGTCGTCGACGATGTTGGGGACGGGTCGGTTGAGGTAGCCGTTGTCGTCAAGGTTGCCGATGATGTATTCCCCGATTTCAAGTTGTTTCTCGGTGAGGTCGCGGTAGGCTAACTGTTGGTTCAGATAGTCTTGGAAAGTCTCCTCGTTGACGATGGGCGCTTCATAGTCGTCATCGTCGCAGCTGTAGTTGTTGGCTTGCAGTTTATACGAGTAGTCTTCGCGGTCTTCTTCGGGCAGGTAGTCGTTGATGTCGAATTCGTCGTCCTTGCTGAAGTCGACCTCGTCATCGTTGTAGTCGTCGTTTTCGCCGTTGTCGGACTCGTCAACGGTTGGCTCATTGTCCTCGTAATCGTTCTCACGGGTGTCCTCCAAGGCGGGGTTGATTTCCATCTCCTCCTTGATGCGTTGTTCGAGTTCGATCAATGGCAGTTGCAACAGCTTCATCAGCTGGATCTGCTGCGGAGAGAGCTTCAGCTCCTGCCGCTGGGTTTGAGTCAATCGTTGGTTATTCATTTCAGTTGTCAGTTTGGAGTTGTTCAGTTGTTCAGTTAGTGTCGTTCATCAACTGAACAACTGAATAACTGAACAACTGACAACTTATTTAATACAAGCAGTTCTTAGGTGTGCGTGGGAACGGGATGACATCGCGGATGTTGGTCATGCCGGTGATGAAGAGCAGCAAACGCTCGAAGCCAAGGCCGTAGCCCGAATGTGGCACCGAGCCGAAGCGACGGCTATCCAAATACCAGTCCATGGAGGCCTCTGGGATGCCGACTTCGTGCATGCGGTCAAGGATCTTATTAATATCGGTCTCACGCTCTGAGCCACCGATGATTTCGCCGATGCCGGGGAAGAGCACGTCCATGGCGCGGACGGTCTTGCCGTCTTCGTTCTGCTTCATGTAGAAAGCCTTGATTTCTTTCGGGTAGTCGGTCAGGATGACGGGCTTCTTGAAGTGCTTCTCGACGAGATAACGTTCGTGCTCCGACTGCAGGTCGACGCCCCAGCCATCGACGGGATACTGGAACTTGCCCTTCTTGTTGTAGTTGGAGTTACGGAGGATGTCGATGGCCTCGGTGTAGGTCAGGCGGACAAACTCATGCTCAAGCACAAAATGCAGCTTGCTGATGAGTTCCATCGACTTGTCTTCCTCTTTCTTGCCCTTCTCTTCGTCTTGCAGGCGCTTGCTGAGGAACTGGAGGTCGTCCATGTTGTTGTCCAAGGCGTATTGGATCAAGTATTTCAACATTTCCTCGGCAAGGTCCATGTTGTCGTTGATGTCGTAGAAAGCCATCTCAGGTTCAATCATCCAGAACTCGGCCAAGTGGCGTGTGGTGTTGGAGTTTTCGGCACGGAAGGTGGGTCCGAAAGTGTAAATCTTGCCCAAGGCTGTGGCTGCCAATTCGCCTTCGAGCTGACCCGAAACGGTGAGGTTGGTCGACTTGCCGAAGAAGTCCTGCTTATAGTCGACGTTGCCTTGCTCGTCGCGAGGGATGTTGTTCAAGTCTAAGGTAGTCACCTGGAACATTTCGCCGGCACCTTCTGCGTCGGAGGCGGTGATGAGCGGCGTGTGGATGTTATAGAAGCCTCGCTCGGTGAAGAACTTGTGGATGGCGAACACCATGGCGTGGCGCAGACGCATGACAGCACCAAAGGTGTTGGTGCGGAAACGCAGGTGGGCGATGTCGCGCAGGAACTCCAAGGAGTGTTTCTTGGGTTGCAGCGGGTACTCGTCGGGGTTGGCGGGACCGAACAGGCCGATTTCCTTCACGGAGAGTTCTACGGCTTGGCCGCTACCCATCGAGGCGACCAAAACGCCCTTGGCCCACAGGGAGGCACCGGCGTGCATGAGTGCCAGTTTTTCTTCGGGGATGACGTTCAGGTCGATGACCAGTTGCAGGTTATTGATGGTCGAGCCGTCGTTGAGGGCGATGAAGGCCACGTTCTTGCTGCCGCGCTTGTTGCGCACCCAGCCCATTACAGTAATCTCATTGTCAGAGGCTTGCATTTGCAAGGCTTGCTTGATTTCTACTCTTTTCATATTATGATACTATTCTTTATCGAGTGTTATAAATAATGTGCAAAGTTACAAAAAAATGCAATCATTAACCGAAAAAATGTATATTTGCAGGTCAAATGAAGCAATCATGAAAGCACAAGTGATTTCCCAAAAATCGGCACAAATGCCGTTTGAAGCCAAGAAAGTAGCAAAAAAAGATAGCGTAAATGATTCTATTCCAGAAGGATACGTGTCTTTTGATACTTTCGTTGAGGTTTTTGATAGGAAATTAAGGGAACAGTATGCAAAGTTATAAATTGGTCGTTAGCCTTGCTGCTTTGAACGATTTGGATAATGTCGTTGCATACATTGCCTCAATATATCGTTTGGAAGCAGGGCTAAAATACAAAGAAAGAATAGTCGAGCAAGTCAAACGTCTGAGTTATTGTGCTGATTGTTTTCCTATTAGTAAAAAAAGAATGATAAAGAGAATTCATCCTGAAGGCAGACGAATGCTCATTATGAATAGGAAATGGTGTGTAATCTATCATATTTCAGAAGGTTATGTAATGATAGATAGATTTGTCCCATCTAAATTTGTTTATTGAAATGGCTTCTTCTGTTTCCTGGTTTGGTAACTCCGATTCTTCTTTTTTCATCGCCGGCCCCTGCAGCGTGGAAAGTGAAGCACAAATCCTCGCCACGGCGCAAGCCCTATCCCAAATCCCGCAAGTGACCATGCTGCGCGGTGGCATCTGGAAGCCCCGTACCCGCCCCGATGCCTTTGAGGGTAGGGGAGAACAAGGCTTGGCTTGGCTTCGTGAGGCAAAGCAAGAAACAGGCTTGCCCATCATCACCGAGGTGGCTACTCCCGACCATGTGGAGTTGGCTTTGAAATACGGTATCGATGCCCTGTGGATTGGTGCCCGAACGGTGGTCAACCCGTTCTCGGTGCAGCAATTGGCGGATGCATTGAAGGGCGTGGATGTTCCCGTGTTCATCAAAAACCCTGTCTCGCCCGACTTGCAGCTGTGGATTGGGGCCTTCGAGCGTTTCCAAAAGGCGGGCGTGACGAAGTTGGCGGCCATCCATCGTGGCTTCTCGCATTACAAGGAATCGCCGTACCGCAACGCCCCCATGTGGGAGATTCCCATCGAGTTGACGCAACGCCTGAATGTGCCCATCATCACTGATGTGAGCCATATCTGCGGCAACCGTGCATTGTTGCAAGCTACCGCCCAGAAAGCCCTCGATCTCGCTACCGACGGTTTGATGATAGAATGTCATATTAATCCTGATGCGGCACTGACTGACGCCAAGCAACAAATCACGCCCGATGCGTTGGAGGCACTTTTGGCCAACTTGACCTTCCGTTCCAAACATTCAGGCATTGTGGAGCGCGACCTTGCAGGACTTCGCAACGAGATTGACGACATCGACAACGAGCTGCTGCAGCTGTTGGCACGTCGCATGGAGGTAAGTGCCCGTATTGGCGAATACAAGAAGCAGAATAATGTCACTGTGGTGCAGATGGACCGCTGGAAGAAAATCCTTGCCGAGCACGTTGCCATGGGTGGGGATTTGGGCCTCACTCCTGAGTTGGTCAACGAGGTGTTTGAAGCCATCCATCAGGCTTCCATCGAGAGACAAAGTCGCATCATGGAAACGGGGAACGACACCCTTTAGTTGCTGATGGTCAGCTTGACTCCATCAAACTGGGTGTGATATTGGATGAGCGGGAAAATCGTAGTGCCATCTGTTGGGAAATCTGGCACCATATCGGGCTCGCGGACGATAAGCTGTCCATTCAGGATGTTGTAGTAAGCGTTGTTGCAATGGTCGACGACGAAGGGGTAGTCCACTACCAAGCGCGTGGTGTTGCCCTGGCTGTCAGTGCAGGCGTTAGGCTCATTGGGCGGCATACGGTCATAGACGAAAAACTCATCGTAGCTATAGCGGAAGACTATGAGGCCTCGGCTGGTGCTTTCAATGTCTGCTGTGATGTAAACCCAGTCAAAAAGGGCGCTCAAGGAATGATAAATCTCGGTCGATGGGTCGTAATAATGAGTAGAGTTTGGGTTTATAGTGATGGGATACGACAATACCGGCCTGTAAGGGTTTTCGGGATACTTCTCGCAACCGTGCAGGAAGGGAAGGAGTGCTATTAATATAAATAGGTGTAGATATTTTGATTTCATGACGGCAAAGAAACGCTTTTTTTGGCGAAATCGTATCTTTTTCCGAGAAAATTGTTACATTTGCCATCAAATTCTTTGACGATGAAAAGGAAAATCAACTTCATTATCGGTTTGCTTGTCGCGCTGTTGCTGTTTGGCTCGTGTGCCTCTAACTCATCGCGGGCCTTGAGAAAAGCCGAACGGCAGATGGAACAGCAAGGAAAACGAGCGGAAAAACAGTACAAAAAAGCCAAGTCGACGCACTACAAACGGCAGTCGAAAAAGACAAAACGCATGATTGATAGAGACAGGCGCAGGGCCGACCGTATGCGGCGCCACCAACGCTCCAATCCCTATTATTAGCCTGGTAGACTATTATTAATAAGGTGTACTGGGCTTGAGGATGAAAAAAAACTCAAATTTTTCTCTTTTTCATAAATGTTTAAATGTCAGAATTATAGGGGAGATAAGCCTTAGTTTTGAAAGAAAAAAACGCTTAAAAAGCGCATTTTTCTTGCGTACTTTCAAATAAGGTTGTAATTTTGACGACTTTTAATGCCCTAAACTAAGCACTAAATAAAGTAGTATTACATAAAATTACAAGGTATGTTTAAAAATTTACTAATGACCCTTGCCGTTATCCTGGCCACCTGCACGATGACCATGGCACAAGCGCAAGGAAGACTCAAAGGCAAGATTACCGATGACTCAGGAGAACCGGTACCATTTGCAAACGTCATTGTTGAAAAAGGCGGAACGCAAGTGGGTGGTGCATCCTCTGACTTTGACGGTAACTATGACATCAACCCGATTCCTCCGGGAACGTATGACCTCAAGGCGAGCTGTATTGGCTTGAACCCGTTCGTGTTGCGCGGACTGGTCATTCCGGCCAACAAGATCACCTTCTACGACATCAAGATGGTCAGTGGCGCCATCAACCTGAATGAAGTCACTGTCGTCGATTACGAGATTCCTTTGATTTCGAAGGATAACACGACACAAGGTGCCTCCATCACCTCCGAGGAAATTGCCAAGCTGCCTGTTCGTTCGGCAGAAGGTGTTGCCGCCAGCGTTGGTGGTGTGTTCTCCTCCGACGGTGAAGTCGGTTCCATCCGTGGTTCCCGTGAAGGTGCTGTCTACTACATCGACGGTGTGAAAGTCATTGGTAGCACAAGCGTGCCTCAAGGCGCTATCGACCAGGTCGACGTTATCTTGGGCGGTACGCCTGCCATGTATGGTGACGCCATGGGCGGTATCATCAACATGACCACCAAGGGCCCCAGCCGTACTTGGGGTGGCGGCCTCGAAGCCGAGTATTCGGTGGATGGCTATGGTCATGGCCGTCTCGGCGGTAGCCTGCAAGGACCGCTCATCAAGAGCAAGAAGAACGACAAGGAATCTCTCCTCGGTTTCTTCCTCGCTTTTGATATCACTCGCAACAAGTACGGTAGCACTTCAGCCACGGGCTTCTATCGCGCTACCGACGAATGGATGAAACACATTGAGGAAACTCCTTTGACCCTTCAGGGCTTGGGCACCAGCACCCATCAGACTGCTGCTTACACCCGCCCGGAAGACCATCTGTTCAAAACACGTTTCCTCAACAATTCAGCCAACCAAAGCATCAATCTGACTGGTAAGATCGACGTTCGTACGGGCCCGACCACCAACCTCACCTTAGGCGGATCTATGGTGATGTCAGGTGGCCATTATGCCAACGACCGTGGTCAGTATTATTTCAATACGGCTAAGAACTATTTGGGCAAGTCGGCCACCTATCGTGGTTATGTCCGCTTCACGCAGCGTTTCCCCTCCGATCCTGAAAGCACCTCGTTGGTCTCCAACGTGTACTACAGCATCCAGGCTGACTATTCACGCTACCAAAGCGAATCGGGCGATGCCGACCTTTGGAACAATATCTTCGCCTACGGTAACTTGGGTAAGTTCACCACCTATAGGGCTCCCAACTATTATTTCTCGGAAGGCACCATCGACTCCGTTTTGGTGGACGGCCAATACAAGAACCTCAGCAATGTGTGGGTGATGAACAACTACTACGACACCCTCGTCACATTCGAGAGACAAAAAGCTGATTACAACCCCCTGTTGTCGAATTATGTTGAGAACTATTATGACCTGTATAGACCTTTCGGCGCTGCCGGTTATTATGACAACTTCGTTGACATTCGTCTCAACGATGGTCTGATTAACGGCGTTTCACCTGAACGTGTCTATAGCATTTATGCCGTTCCTGGTTCTATCCAAAGCGCCTATTCCATTGGTAAGAGCGACCAGATTGCAGTGAATGTGAACGGTTCTATGACCCTCGGCAGAGGCGACAACTCACATGATATCAAGTTGGGCTTCCAATATGAGCAACGTAACAGTGCCGGTATGTCGTATGACGCCAACTATTGGACGCTGATGCGTGACTTGACCAACTTCCACATCAGAGAGCTCGATGTCGACCATCCATACGCTACCAGCTATGATGGCTATGTTGACACTGTGATGTACAACCGTATGTACGACAAGACCTCTCAGTACACTTTCGATGCCCGTCTGCGTAAGGCCATGGGCCTTGATGTGGAAGGTACGGAATACATCCTCATCGACACTTACGATTTCGATGACAATTCCATCATGTACTACGATAACAATGGTAAATTGCAAAAAGGCAAGGTCGACGGTGGCCTCAACCTTGGCATGTTCGGTGCTGACGAGTTGACCAGAGACGGTAACCTCTATGTTTACTATTATGGTTACACCTACGACGGCAGCCGCAAGTACGGTTTGACCGAGCGTCCCTCACTTCAGGACTTCTTCACGAAGACTGATGATGAAGGCATCCTGACCCGCCCGATTGCTGCACAGCAACCTATCTATATGGCTGGTTACATCCAGGATAAGTTCGCATTCAAAGACCTTATCTTCAACATTGGTCTCCGTGTCGACCGTTTCGATGCCAACCAAGACGTGTTGAAAGACCCGTATATCCTTTATGATTACAAGACCGCTGGCCAACTGATGAACAGTGAAAGAAAGGTTCAGATGGACGACATGTCGTGGGAAGAGGTTCCGGATAACATCGGCGACAACTATGCCGTTTATGTCAATAAGATTAGTGAAAAGACCGCTATCGTCGGTTACCGTAACGGCAATACTTGGTACAACGCCGTTGGTGACGAAATCAGCGACCCGAGCGTGCTCGATATGGGTACTGGCGTTTCGCCTTGGGTCGTCGACAAGGATCAGCTGAGAGTCGACATCAAGTCGTTCAAGGACTATGACCCCGCTTGGAGCGTGATGCCTCGTATCTCCTTCTCCTTCCCGATTTCCGATGAAGCTTTGTTCTTCGCCCACTACGATGTGTTGACGATGCGTCCTACCAGTGCTTTCTATTGCAGCCCCTTGTACTACTACAACTTCAATAGCATCTCTGGCACAATCGCCAACCCCAACTTGAGACCGCAACAAACCATCGACTATGAACTCGGTTTCACTCAGAAGGTGACCAACACCTCTTCGATGACCATCACGGCCTACTATCGTGAAATTCGTAACCAGATTCAGATGTACCGTTTCAATGGTGCTTACCCGAAGGCCTACAACTCCTACAGCAACCTCGACTTCGGTACTGTTAAGGGTTTGACTGCCAGCTACGATATGCGTCGTACGAAGAACGCCCGTATCCGTGCCAGCTACACTTTGCAGTTCGCTGACATGACCGGTTCTTCGACCTCCACGGCTTCAGCTTTGATTGCTGCTGGTGTGCCTAACCTGAGGTCAGTGTTCCCGACCAACGAAGACCGCCGTCACAGCTTCAACCTGACGCTTGACTATCGTTTCTCCAATGGCAAGAACTATGATGGTCCTGTGATTCACCGCAAGAACGGTAAACCCGATCTGCAACTGTTGTCCAACACCGGTTTCTCATTGGAAGTCAAGGGTGGTTCGGGCACGCCTTTCACCGCTTCGCGTACTGTGAGCTCCCCGATTTCTGGCGGTAGCAGCTTGCTCCAAGGTACCTACAACGGTTCACGTATTCCTGCTTCCTTCCGTTTCGACCTCCGTGTCGACAAGGACATCTACTTCACGGTTGGTGGCAAGAAGGAAGGTGAATCGAAAGGCCGTGAGGCTTTCTTGAATGTTTACATCCAAGTGCTGAACCTGCTCAACTCGAAGAACATCACCAATGTGTATGCCGCTACTGGTAACCCCGATGATGATGGTTATCTCTCAGCTCCTGAATGGCAGCGTGAAATCAACAGCCAGATTGATCCTCAGTCCTTCATCCAAATGTATGAACTGTATGTCAACAGTGGCTTTAACTATTCTATGCCTCGTCACATCAGACTCGGTTTGAGTATCAATTTCTAAAATGCGAGACAATTCATAACGATAAATTAATAGTATTATGAAGAATATATTTCGAATTATGTTTGCGGCGCTGCTTATCTTTAGCGCTGTGATTCCAGGAAAGGCTGATATGTGCAGGAATGAGAAATCTGGCAACAACAAAGGCCAGCGTGCCGTCACTGCAGCCGGATGTACGCCATCTTCAGCATTTGAATGGTTGGACATCAACAATGTGAAAACCCGTGTTAATGCAGGTGGTGATATGTGGTGGGACCTTCCTGGTGGAACTGGCTCCAAGTACTACATCCCTGCCAATGGTTCTGCTACTTCCTTGTATGCAGGTTCTCTTTGGATCGCTGGTGTCGACGTTAACGACCAGTTGAAGTGCGCCGCCGTGCGTTTCCGTCAAGGACCTAACTTCAATGGTGGTAATGACTTCTGGACAGGTCCTCTGACCGTTGATGGTAAAGCCTCTATCGACGATGCTACCTGTGCCAGATGGGATAAGCTCTTCAAGATCACTCGCGCCGAGGTGGATGAATTCCTCAGCAATTGCGATGAAACTGGTAAGCCAGTTGCTGGCTATGAAATTCCGTCCATCATCAGAAATTGGCCTGCTCACCCCACGGCAGAAGATGAAGGTGTTGCCTACTATCTGGCTCCTTTCTACGATGCTGATAATAATGGTGAATACGATCCCAGCCAAGGTGACTATCCTTATTATGATATGGATAATGAACTCTGCCATACCAAGATTCCGACCATGGAGGAATCAGTCTATGGTACGATGCACGGCTCCATCCTCGCCGACCAGGTGCTGAAGGGTGACCAAACCTTGTGGTGGATCTTCAATGATAAAGGTGCTTCACACACCGAGTCAGGCGGTCAGGCCATCGGCCTTGAAATCCGTGCTCAAGCTTTCGCTTTTGCCACCAACGACGAAATTAACAACATGACCTTCTATAGCTACGAAATCATCAACCGTTCCACCTACACCTTGACGGGAACCTACTTCTCGCCTTGGACCGATGTTGACCTCGGTTATGGTTATGACGACTATGTGGGTTGCGACGTAGCTCGTGGTCTCGGTTACGGTTACAACGGTAAAGCCGTTGACGGTAGTGGTGAACCTGAAGCCTACGGTAGCCAACCTCCCGCGATTGGTATCGACTTCTTCCAAGGCCCTTATATGGATCCCGATGGAATCGACAACCCCAAGTATGCCTATACCTATATGAAGGTGTTGGATCCTGTCACTGGTGACTCTGTCCTTGTGGCCATAGACTCCACACAAATGGTTGACGAAAGCATCAACGGTGTGAACTTCGGCAACGGCATCGTCGACGACGAACGTTTCGGTATGCGCCGTTTCGTGTATCACAACAATGGTAGCGGTTCGGGTAACAACTACGACCCCAAAGACGCTCCTGAATATTACAACTTGTTGCGTGGTATTTGGACGGACGGTGTCAGAATGCGTTATGGTGGCGATGCCAGTACCGGTGGCGACGTTGTCGGCCCTGAGTGCGACTTCATGTTCCCTGGCGACTCTGACCCGTGGAACTGGGGTACCAATGGCTTCCCGCCCAATGAAAACTACAATACCAATGGTAAATACTGGACTGAAGAGCAGTGCGGCAATCCTTACGGTGACCGTCGTTTCATGCAGTCCGCTGGTCCCTTCACCTTGGAACCCGGTGCTGTCAACTACATTACCTTCGGTGTGCCGTGGGCCCGCGCTACCTCTGGCGGTCCTTGGGCTTCTGTCGAATTGCTGCGCGTGGTCGACGACAAGTGCCAAGCCTTGTTCGACAACTGCTTCAAGGTCATCGATGGTCCTAACGCTCCTGACTTGACTATCCGTGAGCTCGACCAACAGCTGATTATCTACCTGTCGAATACTGCCATTTCCAACAACTATAAGGAAGGCTACATTGAGCTTGACCCCGAAATTCCGGTTTCGAGAGTGGAATCAGAAGGCTATTATGACACTGTTCACGCCCAGATTAATGGCGTTGATACCGTGTTGCTGAGTCCTATTGAGGAATTCAATACCACTGAGTATTTCTATGACAGATATTATCGTTTCGAAGGTTATAAGGTGTACCAGCTTGCCAATGCTGAAGTCGGTGCTGACGAACTCAGCAACAACGACAAGGCTCGTTTGGTGTTCCAATGCGACGTTCGCAACAACGTGTCCCGTCTGCTTAACTATGAATATGACGAATCACTCCATGCCAATGTGCCCAGACTGAAGGTGGAAGGTGGCGATGCCGGTATCACCCACAGCTTTGTTGTGACAGAGGATAAGTTTGCCACGGGTGAAAACCCGAACTTGGTGAACCACAAGACCTACTACTACATGGCAGTGGCTTACTCCTATAATAATTACCTGCCTTATAACCAAGAAGACGCTTTAGGTCTGCTGGGTCAGAAGAAGCCTTACCTCGAAGGCAGAAAGAACATCCAATGCTACGCTGCCGTTCCGCATAAGATTGTGAATGGTACAGTGCTTCGTTCCTCATACGGTGATAGACCTGCAATCACCCGTCTTGTCGGTGTGGGTAACGGTGGAAACGAACTCGAACTGAGCGACGAAACCATCAATGAAATCTTGTTCGACGAAAATGGTAACGTGAAGATTGCCAACGATTCGACCAACCGCTTTGGAAGTCCAAATTACCCGATTTCCTACCACCCTGTTTACAAGGCTGGTTATGGTCCTATCGATGTCAAGATTGTTGACCCGCTGAATGTGAAATCACATCGTTACGAGCTGTGGTTCGACGACATGTTTGAAAAGTATTCCTACAACATCACCAGAAACAACGAAGTCAGAGGTGACTCAGCCGCTCGTATGGTGAGCCACTGGTACTTGCGTGACCTTGACGAGCCCGAAAGCGAGCCGATCATGAGTGATACGACTACCGTCTACGACAACGAACAGATGTTTATCGACCGTGGTATTTCTGTCACCATTACCCAGACTTACGACATTGGTCGTGTTAAGGTGGGTGAGTACTACAGCGCTCCCGCATCCAATAGCGGTCAAGACCCGAGCCCAGAGAATCCTGACAACTGGTACGATTATATGACGATTGTGGCTCCCAACAATGGTGTCCTCAACTCATCCATCGAATTTGATGATCCTACCAAACCTTGGTTGGATGGTATCCGCGACTATGATGTTGCCGACTCTTACTTGAACTGGATTCGTTCTGGCACCTATGCTTCTCCTGAGTCATCGTTGGCATGGACCAATGACTATTCCTGCATCTCAGAAACGGGTAACGGCGGAGAAAGTAAAAACAAGCCTTGGGACCCGGGTGAGAATTATGAAAAGATTGCTATGCGTACTTGGGCTCCTGCTCTGCTTGCTTCCTTCTCGTTACAAGGTGGCGGTTCCAACCCAGGTCCTGTTTACGGAAGCGGTGCGCGTTATGAAGAGGGCTTTAAGCAAACAGCGAGTATCGATGTCGTTCTGACTTCCGACACTTCGAAATGGAGCCGTTGCCCCGTCATCGAAATGTGTGTTGACCAGAACCTCTCCGAAGGCGGTGCCAAGCGTTTCGGTCTCCGTAAACACGCTTCCATCAATCCCGCTGGTAAGACTTGCGAAGACCTCGGCATCGAGCCTAACACTGCTGACCCCAACAACCCCGCCTACATTGCCGAGCAAGGCATGGGCTGGTTCCCGGGCTATGTCATCGATGTTGAAACGGGTGCCCGTTTGAATGTGACATACGGTGAGGACTCTTACCTTGAGGATATGGGTGGCCGTGATATGAAGTTCAACCCTGCCAAGTTGCAGAAGTCCACAATCGATTATGGCGAAGCCATGCAACTCTCCGATCCTGCCATCTTCCGTGGTACCGATAATGAACCGGTGTTTGGTGGTAAGCACTTCGTCTACGTCTGGCGTATGGACTCCATCACCTCTTTGCTGCCCAGCAGTACTCCTTGGAAGCAAATGAAGAACTACGCTTACGATGGTGGCCAGTTGCTGTACAACACGATGAACTACATCCAAGGCCTCACCAACACTGGTGTGGCAGGCACGTTGAGCAGAAACTTCTATAAGATGGTTCAGTGGATTGGTATGCCGATGGGTATTGAAGGAATGGAATGGCTGCCTGAAGGCAATGACTGCCGCATCCGTATCCGTATCGCCAAGCCCTATGCTCCTGGTTATGGTTATGAACTCCAGACCCCGAACGAGGATCTGATGATTAACAACCTGAATCCTAAGTACCAGTTCACCATTGATGGTTGGGATCCGGTCATGAACGATGAAGTCAAGACCCAAGAAGACCTCAATCTCGTAACGGTGGTGCCCAATCCTTACTATGCTTACGACACTTACGAAGGCAATGCCCTTACCAACAGGGTGAAGATTTGCAACCTGCCTGAAAAGTGCGTGGTTTCCATCTACACTTTGAGTGGTACGAAGGTGCGTCAGTTCCGTAAGGACAATGACAGCCCGAACATTGATTGGGACCTCACGAACTTCGCCAGCACTCCTATCGCGAGCGGCTTCTACCTGATTCACATCAAGGATTTGACCAGCGGCGGCGAAAGAGTCATCAAGTTCTTTGGTGCCATGCGTCAAGTTGACCTGAACACATTCTAAATTTAATGTAATTGCTAACCGTAAATAACTTATCATCATGAAGAAATCATTTAGATATATCGTCTTGAGCTTCGTAATCCTTATGGGATTAAGTGCTCCTCAAGCATTTGCAGGAAATAAAGACCGTTCAGGCCAAGCCGGTGCTGCCGAGTTGCTCATTAACCCATGGGCAGCCTCGTCGGGTTGGGGTAATGCTGGTATGTCGCTCGTGCATGGCGTCGACGCCATGTTCGGCAACGTGGCTGGTATTACCTCCTGCCACACCTTGGATTTGAACTTCACGCACACCAGCTGGCTGGTGGGTGTGGGCAACGACACGAGGATTTCCTCGTTCGGCGCCTTGGTCCGCGTGGGCGAATCCAGTGTTTTGGGTCTGTCGTTCATGTCGTTCAGCATCGGTGAAATCCCGATCACTACGACACAAAACCCCGATCCTAATACCTTGGGTACGTTCAAACCCAACCTGATGAACATCAACTTAGCTTTCGCCAAGTCGTTCTCCAACAGCATCAGCGGTGGTTTCAATTTGAAGATCATCAGCGAGTCCATCAAGGATATGAGCGGTGTTGGTGTCGCTTTGGACGCTGCCATCCAGTATGTCACTGGTCCTTACGACAACATCCACTTCGGCGTCACGCTGAAGAACATCGGACCCACCATGAAGTTCTCGGGTGACGGTCTCTCGTTCAGAGCGTTCCTCGTTGAAGGTAGCACCCAGCAGTTCACCATGGTGCAACGTGTCGACGACTTCGAACTTCCCACCCAACTGAGCATTGCTGCCGCCTACGACTTCCTGTTTGCTGAAACCAACAGAATCACCTTGGCTGGTAACTTCGCCTCCAACTCCTTCACCAACGACCAATTCACCCTTGGCCTTGAGTATGGTTGGAAAGAAATGTTCTTGATTCGTGCCGGTTATACCTACGAAAAAGGTATCTGGTCGAAGTCAGGCATCCTTGATGATGCCAACTGCATGAACATCAACAGAGGCCTCAGCGCTGGTGTTTCGGTGCAAGTGCCGCTGACGAAGAAGGAAGACGGTATCAAGTTGGCTGTGGATTATTCCTACAGAGACACCTACACCTTCAAAGGCACGCACAGCGTGGGTGCAAGAATTATTTTCTAATTCTCTTGCGGAATTGAAATAATTCGTATCTTTGCAGTCGCAAACCAAAAGTAGACCCTTATTTCGGTAAGGGTCTCTTTTTTGCAACTTGTTTTGAAAATTAAATGTTCTAACTATGTCAGAAATTAAATACTTTACCCCCGAGGGGTTGCAGAAACTGAAAGACGAACTCGATGACCTGATTCTTCGCGAACGTCCGCGCATCGTGCAGGCCATCCAGGAGGCACGCGACAAGGGCGACCTCTCTGAAAATGCCGAATACGACGCCGCCAAAGAGGCTCAAGGCCTGCTGGAAGCCAAGATTGCAGAACTGCAAGACCTGATCTTCAATGCCCGTATCCTTGATGAATCGAAGATGGACAACTCGAAGGTGTTGCTTTATTCGACGGTGAAAATCAAGAACACCAAGTCGGGTATGATGATGACTTACGCCATCGTGCCTGAGAAGGAAGCCAACTTCAAGGACGGCAAGCTTTCCATCAACTCGCCCATCGGCCAAGGTTTGTTGGGCAAGCAGGTGGGCGAAATAGCCGAAATTCAGGTGCCTGCCGGTAAAGTTCAGTTTGAAATCATGGAAATCACCCGTTAACCTTTATATCACTATGGCTACCATTTTTTCAAGAATCGTGAAAGGGGAAATCCCTTGCTATAAGATTGCCGAAGACGAGCGTTTCTTCGCATTCATGGACATCAACCCTGTTGCTGTGGGTCATACTTTGGTCATTCCCAAGCGTGAGGATGACTACATCTTCAACCTCGACGACGACGAAATCGGTGCCATGATGGTCTTTGCCAAGAAAGTGGCCAAGGCTATTGAAAAGGCTGTGCCTTGCAAGCGCATCGGTGTGGCTGTCATCGGTTTGGAAGTCCCCCATGCCCATATCCACCTCATCCCGATCTCGCAGGAAGGCGACATGGACTTCAAGAAAGAACATGTGCACATGAGCGAGGATGAATTCAAAGAGGTGCAGAAACGCATTGTGGAGCAACTGTAAGTGAGATTCCCTTGCGGGAATGGAGATAAGCAAGAATGTTTAATGCGGCGGCTTGTGGCGCTTACGTTTTGTAGGCTCTACGGGCCGCCGCTTAATAATACCATTTTGATGCTCCATTCCCCGAAGGGGAAACTCTACATTTGGATTAATTTTTGTATTTTTGCCCAATATAATCCCAATGCGATGAAAAGAATTACCTTATTAATTCTGGTGCTCTGCGGGGCGACAGGCCTCTTTGCCCAGGATTTCGACCTGCCTTGCGGCAACCTCAACTACAAGCCTGAAGTGCAGACCGTGTTGCTTTATGCCGACGGCAACCAGCTGAACGACCCCATCATTCCTTTGGAGGATATGGTGGAACGCCTCACGCTGTCGTTCGACATCATTGACGGCGATGGGGAAATTTTGAATTACACCTTCATCCATTGCAGCCACGATTGGGAACCTACCGACATACAACGCATACAATATGCCTCTGGCTTCGAATCGGACCGTTTGGATGACTATGCTTTTTCGCGCAATACCTTGATAGATTATGCCAACTATCAGCTCAGGTTCCCGAAGGAAGACATGATGCCGACCGTTTCAGGCAACTACTTGCTCATCGTTTATGGCGACGACCTGAACGACCTCTATTTCACGAGACGATTCATGGTGGTAGACCAAAAAGCCCAAGTGAGTGCCACAGTGCCGCGTTATCCGGATGATTTGGCCCTCACCAACACGCATCAGCAACTCGATGTAAGGGTGGCGATGAATAACTATTTGACGGGTAATACACAGCAATACAGCTATTTAACCATTCGCCAGAATGGACGTTGGGACAATGCCGCCGAAGGATTGAAGCCCACCTACGTTTATCCCGATTACCTCTCGTTTGAACACAATCCGCAAACGGTTTTTGATGCCACCAACCAATACAGGCGCTTCAACACGAGCAATTTCTATTTCCAGTCGGAGAATTTGGCCCACATCCGTCAGACTGACGAGAGCTTCGAAATCGACATCGCGACTTGTGAATCGAGGGCGAGGAAAGCCTACGCTTCCTATGAGGACATCCATGGCGAGAAATTCATCTATGTGGAAAACGAAGACCTCGACAATGCCACTGAAGCCGACTATTGCCGCGTCAACTTCTTCTATAAAAGTGAAGCCCCGTTGACGCATGAGGACCTCTACATCATGGGTGCGCTCAACGACTGGTGCTTCAACGAGAGCAACAAGATGCGCTACGACTATCGCTTGCGGGGCTACACCTGTTCCATGGTGCTCAAGCAAGGCTATTACAACTTCATGTTCGTCACCATCGATCGCACTAACCATGAAGTGCTCACTGATCTGACCGCAGGCAACCACTGGGAAACCAATAACGTCTACAAACTGTATTTCTACTACTATAACGCCCTCAAAGGCTATGACGAGTTGGTGGGCTACACCACGGTGAATTCACATTAATTTAAAATTCAAGATTTAAAATTTAAAATTGGATTCGGCTTCGACGGATAGAATCACCTTGTTTGCGGAGGTATTGTTGCCGATACCCGTGCCCAGCACCTTCACCTACCGCGTGCCATACGCGTTGAACGACCAAGTGCGCGTGGGGCAAAGGGCAGTGGTACAGTTTGGCAAGACCAAAATCATGTCGGGGCTGATTGTGGGGCTCTCGGAAACCGTACCCTCGGTGGAAGTGAAATTCCTCATGGATTTGCTCGATGACCAGCCTTTGGTCAACGAGAAGCAACTGAAGTTTTGGGATTGGGTCAAGACCTACTACATGTGTCACCCCGGCGAAGTGATGCAAGCCGCCTTGCCCTCGGCATTGAAGCTGAGCAGCGAGACCACCGTCGCCCTTTCACCCGATTACGTCCTTGACTCCGTGGCCTTGAACGACTTCGAATACCTCATCGTGGAAGCCCTGCAAATCAAGCCGAAAATCACGGTTAGCGAAGTGAGCAAAATTATCGGCTTCAAAAAGGTGATGCCTTTGATACATAGTATGATGGAGAAAGGAATCCTCGTGATAGAGGAGGAGCTGAACGAGAAATACAAGGCCAAATACGAGCGTTTTGTGCGACTTTGCCCCGAATATCGTGACGAGGCCAAACTTCATGAGCTGATGGACACGTTGACGAAGCGCGCCTATAAGCAGTTAGAGGTGTTGCTGGCTTTTATCACCCTCGGTGGCGATGCCGACAACGACGTTATGGCCAAAGCGTTGTTGGAGAAGGCCAATGCCACTTCCACGATACTGAAAGCCATGGCAGACAAAGGCATTTTCGAAGTGTATGAGCGCAAGGTGAGCCGACTAAAAGAGTTTAAGGTGCAAACCGATGTGGACAGCATACATCTTACGGAAGCCCAGCAAAAAGCATACGACGGCATCAAGACGGGATTTGAAATGAACAAGCCTGTGCTGCTTCACGGCGTGACTTCAAGCGGCAAGACCGAAATCTACATCAAACTCATCAAAGAGGCTGTCGACCGAGGCAAGCAGGTGCTGTATCTTTTGCCTGAGATTGCGCTTACGGCACAGATTATCAATCGGTTGAAGGAATACTTTGGAGATATGCTTGGGGTATACCATTCGCGTTACGGCAACAACGAAAGGGTAGAGGTTTGGGAGCAGGTGCGCGATTTTGGCCCTTCATTCCACGCTGGCGGAACGCCTAAGCATCAGATTATCATTGGCTCGCGTTCGGCCATCTTTTTGCCCTATTCTGACATCGGACTTATCATCGTTGACGAAGAGCACGACAGCAGTTTCAAGCAAATAGACCCTGCGCCGCGCTACAATGCCCGTGATGCAGCCATCGTGTTGGCAGCCATGCACAAGGCGAATGTCGTGTTAGGCTCGGCAACACCTTCATACGAAAGCTATTATAATGCCTTGAATGGCCGCTACCATCTGGTGGAGATTACAGAGCGCTATGGCGGTGTGCAGATGCCCGAAATCATCCTTAGCGACATGCGCGTGGAACGTCGGCGCAAAACCATGAAGGCCGACTTTGGAAGCACCTTGCTCGATGCGATGAAGGAGACTTTGGACGAACACAACCAGACCATCTTGTTCCAAAATCGACGCGGTTTCTCGCTGCGTTTGGAGTGCGACGAATGTCACTATGTGCCGCAGTGCATCAACTGTGACGTGAGCCTTATCTATCACAAGAGCCAAAACGTGTTGCGTTGCCATTATTGCGGTTACACGGCCAGTGTGCCGAGCGAATGTCCCGTTTGCCACAGCCCCAACATCCGTATGCATGGCTTTGGTACTGAGAAAATTGAGGAGGATTTGAGCCTTGTCATGCCCGAAGCCAAGGTCGCCCGCCTTGACCTCGACACCACGCGCTCAAAAAACGACTATCAAAGCATTTTGGAGTCTTTTCAAGACCATGAGACCAACATCCTTGTGGGCACCCAGATGGTCACCAAGGGCTTGGATTTCGACTCGGTGAAGGTAGTAGGCATCCTCAACGCCGATAACATGCTTTCCTTCCCAGATTTCCGTGCCCATGAGCGCAGTTTCCAACTGATGGCGCAGGTGGCGGGTAGGGCAGGACGCAAAGGCAAGCAAGGCAAAGTCATCATTCAAACCTACGAGCCGGCGCATCCAGTTTTGCAAGATGTGTTGCGCAACGACTTCCGTGGACTCTACGAAAAGCAAATGGTCATCCGCCGACAGTTTGGCTATCCGCCCTTTTATCGCTTGATTCTTATCCGCTTGAAGCACAAGGACTACCAAAAACTCAATCCTGCGGCGGCTGAGTTGGCCATGATGCTTCGACCCATTTTCAAGCAGGACTTACTCGGGCCGGAATACCCTGTTGTTTCAAGGGTGAAAAATCTGTATATCAAGCAGATGATGGTAAAGTTTAGGCGTGATTTCAACACTCAGAAGGTGAAGGAGTTGATTGCCAAGCAGATTCATTTGTTCCAGCAGAATTCCGACTACAAGGCCGTTCAGGTGCAGATTGATGTGGACCCGATGTAGGTCTGTCATTGCAGCAGCCATGTCATGCCGACGCTGGATTGTGCGTCTGCGGGCATCTATGGCCGCGTCGTATCGGTCAGCGAAACTGAAGATGCTCATTTTCTGTATCATTTTTAGCGCTGTATTGCCCAAAAAGACCTATTTTTGCAGCTTTAAAACGAGCAGAATTATTACTATGAGAAAAGCTATCTTGTTCTTATTGGCACTTTTATGCTGTGCCCAACTCTCTTTTGCCTCCATCACCGTGAAAGGCCGCGTGTTCGACAACTCGACGGGCCATCCCATGGAATATGCCACGGTGCGTGCCTGCACCTTGCCTGACACCGCCTTTGTTTCGGGCTGCATCACTGAGCCTACGGGCGCGTTTGAGTTGCAGTTGGAGAAAGGCCGTTATGTGCTTGAGGTGCAATACATGGGCTTCATCACCAAATACAAAAATGTCACTCTCGACGGCTCGAAAAGCACTGTCGATGTTGGGAAAATCAATCTCTCGCCAGATAGCCGCATGCTGAGCGAAGTGGATGTGGTGGCAGAGCAAAGCACCTACGAGATGACCCTCGACAAACGTGTCTTCAACGTGGGTAAGGATGTGGCCAACACTGCGGGCAACGCCATCGAAGTGCTGGAGAACATCCCCGCCGTTTCGGTCGACGTGGAAGGCAATGTGAGCCTGCGTGGCGACGACGGCGTGCGCATCCTGATTGATGGAAAAGAGTCGGGACTGTCGGGCATGAGCACCCAAGATGCTTTACGTACCTTGCAGGGCGACATGATCGAACGTATTGAAGTGATTACCAATCCTTCCGTGCGTTACGATGCGGAAGGCTCGGCAGGTATCATCAATATCATTCTGAAAAAGGACAAGCGGCAAGGCTTCAATGGCGCGGTCAACATTAGGGGTGGCTATCCTTGGATGTATGGTGCGAGCCTTTCGGCCAACTACCGCCTGAAACGATGGAACCTCTTTGCCAGCTATGGCTTCAACAACCGCTCGAACATCGGTGGGGGCGTCAATAAGACCAAACGTTTCAGCGACATTGTGGATGGCGATACCATCTTCACCCAGCTCACCGACCAGACCACTGAGCGCCGAATGCGCCGCATGGGTCACAACGTGCGTGTGGGTGCCGACTATTACATCACCGACCACGACATCGTGAGTGCTGCCTTTGTCTACCGTTACGGTAAGTTGGAGACGCATCCGGTGGTGCGTTATTCCGACGTTTTTCCGGTTTGGGACTCCTCCTCGTATGACGTGCGTTCCGAGGACTATTGGGAGTATGACCCGATGTATGAGGTTACTATGGATTATGACAAGACTTTTGAACGCAAAGGCCGCAGTTTGAAGGCCAATGTGCGTTTTTTCACCAATACCGAGAATGCAGGCTCTGACATCAATGAGTCGCTTTATCCTAATGCGGATGCGCAACAGGCTTTGTGGACCCTCTATCAGAAGACGAACAACGACCAGCGTATGCGCAACCTGCAGGCCAGCATCGACTATGTGCATCCTTTCCTTACCAAGGCGCAATGGGAGATTGGCGCGAAATACACCAACCGCAACATCTTGAGCAACGACAGCGTTTGGCAAAAGAATGACGGCATTTGGGAGCCTTTGTCCAACTATTGTTACGACTATGAGTATAGGGAACAAGTGGCTGCGCTTTACACCAGTTTGGGCAACGACTGGGGTCGCTGGTCTGGACAGGTGGGTGTGCGTGCCGAGATGACCGACATCATGACCAACCTGAAAGGCTATGCCCACGACGGTACTGACTCCATCAACGGAGGCAAACCTTATATCGATGTGTTTCCGAGTGCACATTTGAATTATTCGGTGAACGAAAACAACCAGTTCCAGGTGAGTTATACGCGTCGCATCCGTCGTCCGGGATTCTGGCAGATGAGCCCGTTCCGCTCCTACAACGACAACCGCAATATCCGTATGGGTAACCCTGCGTTAAAGCCTTCGTACACGGATAGTTATGAATTAGGCTATATCCATTTCTGGGAAAAGGCCAGTTTCAACTTTACTGCCTATTATCGTCATAGCAATAATACGATTCGTCATTACACCTACGAGGACGATGGCGTATTCTATAGCATGCCTATCAACTTCGGTAAGGCCGATGATTTCGGTGTGGAAGCGGTGGCACAAGGTCAGATGACCAAGTGGTGGAACCTCAACGGCAATGTCAACTTCTTCCGTTCCCGATTCAAAGGTACCATCAATGACAAGGTCTACGACGATGCCACTTGGATGCTCTTCGGGCGTGCCGTGTCGAAGTTCAAGGTCAGCAATTGGTTTGACTTGCAGCTGACTGCACATGTCATGGGTCCACACAAGGAGCCGTTAGGTATGCACAAAGGCAACTGGTGGATTGACTTGGCGGTAAGCAAGGAAATCTTGCACGGCAACGGCACCATTACCTTCAATGTGCGCGACCTGTTCAACTCACGCAGTCATGGCGGCGAGTCGTGGGGTGACGGCTTCTGGCAATACAGCACCAGCACTTGGAACCGCCGTTCGTTCTCGCTCAACTTCAACTACCGCATCAACCAGCAGAATATCAAGCGAGGTCGTCCCGATGGCGAAGAAGGTGGCGGTGACGAAGGCGGCGGCGAAGAGCAGCAATCGGATGAAGGGTATTAAAGCCTCCATGTGACAAGGAAAAAATCTCTGTTTCAGCATTGGAACGGAGATTTTTTATGTTTGGTGTTGTTTTCTTGTGTATCTTTGCACCTAATCAGTAAAAAGATGAGCAGAATTAGTTTATATAAAAGCAGGAGAATTTGGCCGTCAGCAGTCAGCAATCAGCAGTCAGCCATGGTGCCACCAAGCTGATAGCTGAAGGCTGATTGCTTACAGCTATAAAACTTATAATAATGCAGTTTAATTTTGAACAGTTACTTAATAGTTAGTTGTATTTGTTTTTGGACTCTTTAAATAGCGGTAAAATGAAAAAGTTCTTTTTTACTTTGGTTGTGTTGGCCATGTCCTTGGTGACGATGGCTAGCCATTTCGTGGTGCTTTCCTATTCAGGGCAATCTGAACTGGAAAAACATTTCTCTGACCCCAACTTGACGGTGCATTTCTACACTGATTCTGAGGTTTTTGCCACGGCTGAACGCTTCGATTCGCGCAGTATGGTGATGATTGAAGAAAACGCTTTTGCTGAAAACTCTTACTACACGTTGGTGTATTGCCCCAAGGGGGAACAGCAACGTTATAATGCGCTTTATTCCACTCAGAATTATGTCGTTGTGAGCGGATCCGCAATGCCTTACAAAAACGATGGAGCAGTAGCCATTTTCAACAAAACTGCCAGTCTTCCAAGATTGACTCGCGACTTCCCGCAGGTGACGGAGGTGAATCCAATCATCCGCGAGATGCTGGACCAAGTGAACCAGGACTCGCTTGAGGCCACTGTGCAGCACCTGCAGGACTACGGCCACCGTTTGTGGAACTCCGACAATGCCTATGCTGCTTCCGATTGGATTGCCAGCCGTATGGAAGCCCTTGGCCTGGAAGTGGAACAACAGCCTTTTTATGCCGACACTTGGTTGGGTGCAGACAGTGCGGCCCCCAATGTCATCGGCATCCAGCGTGGTACGCTCCATCCCGACACTTACGTGGTCTGCGGAAGCCATTTTGATTCATTCTCTTGGGAAAACATGTATTTCGGAGGCACAGCTCCAGGTGCCGATGATAATGCCACAGGCGTGGCCAGCGTGCTCGAAAGCGCGAGAATCATGACCAAGTATGCGTTCGAATATAGCATCATCTATTGTGCTTACGGCTGCGAGGAGATGGGGCTTTATGGCAGTGAGGCTTTCGCTTCGCGTTGTCAAGAGCAGGGTTTGGACATCATCGGCTATTTCAACAACGACATGAATGGCTACCTGAATCCTGGCGACCCAATCCACATCGACTGCATCTATCCCAACTCGGTGGAACCTATTGGCACTTATTATATGAATGTCGGCAGCGTGTATTATCCCGAATTGCCCATCCGTCACGTCAACTTCAACGAAGGCGACAGCGACCACACCTCTTTCAATAACCACGGCTATATGGGCATCTATCCCTTCGAGGATTATGAACACTACAGCCCTCACATCCACTCGCCCAACGACTTGATTGGAACGAGCGTAAACAGTTTTGAGATGTCGCAGCAGTATTGCCAAATGAATATTGCTTGTTTGGCTGAGATTGCCAAAATAGATGCCGATGTTGTGGGTGAAAATGAGTACAATAACATGTCGGTCTATCCCAATCCCTCCAACGGCACCTTCAACCTCAACCTTGGCGCAGGCCAATGGAAAGTGGAAGTTTACGACATCACGGGTCGCAAGGTCTATGAAAATTGTATGGATGGTTGTTCTATCCTTGACCTTGGTTCGTGCCAAAAAGGTATGTATTTCCTAAAGGCAATAGGCGAAAACAGCGACATGACCGCGAAAATCATCGTTCGGTAGGCCTTTTGGCTTTCTGAAAAACTTCACGATTCTCCGTTTCAGTTATGGAGCGGAGAATTTTTATTGGCGAAGTGGTTTTTATGTGGCTCGTTTCCAATAAAAACCCTACCTTTGTGCCGTTGTTTTATGCATAAAACCTTGCACTTATGATATGCTTTTTCCAATCTGATAATCAAAGGATTATCGCTGTTGATTCCAATATTCCGTTTTCAGATGAAACCGTTTCCAAACTCACTTGGCTTTTCGGCAATGCCCAATTGATTGAAAAAGAAACGGTGAAAGGCCACTTTATCGGCCCGCGTCGTGAGATGATTACGCCATGGAGCACCAATGCTGTTGAGATTACCCAAAACATGGGCATCAAAGGCATCATCCGTATTGAGGAGTTCCATCGTGTGGAGTCGAAGAAGGCACCTTACGACCCGATGCTTCAAAACCGCTACGAGAACCTCGACCAGCAAGTTTTTGCTGTCGACCGCAAGCCTGAGCCGCTGAAATATATTGACGACATCGAGGCTTACAATCAGCAAGAAGGCTTGGCCTTGAGCGAGGAGGAGATGGATTATCTAAAAGGCATATCTGCAAAGATTGGGCGCCAACTTACTGACAGTGAAGTGTATGGATTTGCTCAAGTCAACTCCGAGCACTGCCGCCACAAGATTTTCAACGGCACCTTTGTCATCGATGGCAAGCAGATGCCCAACACGCTTTTCGCCCTCATTAAGAAGACCTCGAAGATGAACCCGAACCGACTTGTGTCGGCCTACAAGGACAATGTGGCTTTCATCCTTGGTCCCAAGGTGGAACAGTTTGCTCCCGCCGAACCCAACAAGCCATCTGCCTTCCAAATCAAGCCCATCGAGACGGTGATTTCGCTGAAAGCCGAGACGCACAACTTCCCGACCACCGTGGAGCCTTTCAACGGCGCTGCCACGGGTAGCGGTGGCGAAATTCGTGACCGCCTGGCTGGCGGTCAGGGCAGTTTGCCTTTGGCAGGCACTGCTGTCTATATGACTTCCTATCCCCGCACGGAGCAAGGCCGTGAGTGGGAGAAGGATATCGAGCCGCGCAAATGGCTCTACCAGACGCCTGAAGAGATCCTCATCAAGGCCTCCAACGGAGCCTCCGACTTCGGCAATAAGTTTGGCCAGCCGCTCATCAACGGCAGCTTGCTGACTTTTGAGCATAGCGAGAAAGAGACCCTTGGCTACGACAAGGTCATCATGCTGGCGGGTGGCATTGGCTTCGCTAAGGTGAAGGATGCCAAGAAGTTGGAACCCGAAGAGGGTGATGTCATCATCGTCCTCGGCGGCGACAACTACCGCATTGGTATGGGTGGCGGCGCCGTGTCGAGCGTGGATACAGGACAATACAGCAACGCCATTGAGTTGAATGCCGTGCAGCGTGCCAACCCCGAGATGCAAAAACGTGTGAGCAACGTCATCCGTGCCATGGCCGAGAGCGACCATAACCCCATCCGTAGCATCCACGACCATGGTGCAGGCGGTCACCTGAACTGCCTCAGCGAACTCATCGAAGACGCTGGCGGCGTGGTCTATGTCGATAACCTGCCTGTCGGCGACCCGACCTTGTCCGACAAGGAAATCATAGGCAACGAGTCGCAGGAGCGTATGGGTCTGTTGGTCAACAAGAAAGACAAGGAAATCATCAAGGAGACCGCTGAGCGTGAGCGCGCTCCTTATTACGAAGTGGGTGAGGTGACGGGCGACGAACGCCTGCGTTTCGTCCGTAAGAAAGGCAAGGCTCCTATCGATTTGGCCATTTCCGACTTCTTCGGCAGTGCACCCAAGACGATTTTGCACGATAAGACCAAACCTTATCATTTCAAGAAAATCAGTTATACTAAACGCGATATTCACAAGTATCTCAACAACGTGCTGCAAATGGAAGCCGTGGCCTGCAAGGACTGGCTCACCAACAAGGTGGACCGTTCTGTGACGGGTCGTGTGGCGCAGCAGCAGTGCGTGGGCGAGATTCAGTTGCCGCTGAGCAACCTCGGCATCAGTGCCTTGGACTACAATGGCAAACGAGGCATCGCCACGGCTTTGGGACATGCCCCGATTGCGGGCCTAATCGACCCAGCCGCAGCATCTCGTCTCTCTGTTTCCGAGGCTTTGACGAATATCCTTTGGGCTCCCATCGAAGGCAACCTTGAAGGTGTTTCGCTGAGCGCCAACTGGATGTGGCCTGCCAAGCAGGAAGGCGAAACGGCAAGACTTTACGAAGCCGTGAAAGCCTTGAGTGACTACTGCGTGGCATTGGGCATCAATGTGCCGACGGGCAAGGATAGCCTCTCGATGACGCAGAAATACCCTGACGGCGAGAAAGTTGTGGCTCCTGGAACGGTCATCGTTTCCGCTGCTGGCGAGGTTTCGAACATCCGTCAAGTCGTCCGCCCCGTGATGAAAGCTGACGAGAATACCGAACTCCTTTACATCGATTTCTCAAAGGACGGCTTTGAGCTCGGTGGCAGCAGCTTTGCCCAAAGCATCGGTGCCATAGGACAGACTACACCCGATGTAAAGAGTGTTAACTACTTCAAGAAGTGCTTCAACGCCATACAGAAGCTCATCGAGAGCGATCTTGTTTTGGCTGGTCACGACGTGTCGGCAGGTGGCTTGATCACCACTTTGCTGGAGATGAACTTCGCCAACACGACATACGGCATGAACCTGGATTTGAGTGCCTTCGACAAGGAAGACCTGATGGCGGTGCTCTTCTGCGAGAAGCCCTCTGTGGTGATTCAAGTCTCCAACGACGGCATTGCCAACCGAATGCTGCGCGAGCTGGGCATCACCTTTAAGATGATTGGCAAGCCTCAAGCCAAACGGCAAATCAACATTTTGCATGCCGAACATAAATATGTGTTTGAGATTGAAGAGTTGCGCGACACTTGGTTCAAGTCGTCGTACCTGCTCGACCGCAAGCAGAGCGGTCCGCGCAAGGCCATGGAGCGTTTCATGAACTACAAGAAACAGTACCTGCACTATAGCTTTGGTAGGAACTTCACAGGCACCGCTGCCAGCCTCGGTATCGACATGCACCGCCGCAAGCCTACAGGCGTCAATGCGGCCATCATCCGCGAGAAGGGCTGCCAGTGCGACCGTGAGATGGCTTACGCCCTCTATCTTGCTGGCTTCGATGTGCGCGATGTCACTATGACCGACCTCGCCACGGGTCGCGAAGACCTCAAGGATGTGAACATGATTGCCTTCATCGGCGGTTTCTCCAACTCCGATGTTTTAGGCTCTGCTAAAGGTTGGGCGGGTGCTTTCCTCTACAACAAGAAGGCCAAGAAAGCCCTTGACGACTTCTATGCCCGCGAGGATACCCTGAGCCTCGGTGTGTGCAATGGCTGCCAGTTGATGATGGAACTCGGCCTGCTCTATCCCGACCACGAGGAACACCCCGTTATGATGCACAACGACTCGCACAAGTTCGAGTCGGGCTTCCTCAACGTGGAGATTGCCCAGAACGAGAGCGTGATGCTCAAGTCGTTGTCGGGTAGAAGATTAGGCGTGTGGATTGCCCATGGTGAGGGCCGTTTCTATTTCCCCTGCTATCGCGATAAATACAAGATTGTGATGAGCTACGGCCAGGACGAATATCCTGGCAACCCCAACGGCAGCGACTGGTCAACGGCGGCGGTCTGTTCCAATGACGGTCGTCATCTCGCCATGATGCCGCACCTTGAGCGTGCCTTCCTGCCTTGGCAGTGGGCCTACTATCCCGACGAGCGCAAGAATGATGAGGTTTCGCCTTGGATGGAGGCTTTCGTGAATGCTCGGAAATGGGTGGAGGAGAATAGGAAGTAAATGTGATGGTTACATTCCGTAAGAGTACACAGACAAGTACCCAGACGAACATTATAAAAGATGACCGAAAAGAACTAGTACTTGAACTTGTACCAGAACTTGTACAAAGCTTGTCAAGTCAAGTTAAGATATTGATAATCAATTTAAAAGAGCAAGAAAAATCCGCTTCTGAATTGCTACTTGTACCTGAACTTGTACAATCCTATTCGGGTAAGAGCCCTGTGTACTTTAAAAAACAAGTGATATATCCAGCCATGGAACAAGGTCTTGTTGCAATGTTATATCCTGATAAGCCGAAACATCCTAAACAAAAATACTATTTGACAGAAAAGGGGAAGGCTTGTTTGGATTATTTATTGAAAATAGAATAACCCATGCCCAAAGAAAAAATCAATAAAACGAACGCTTGCCGCATCCTCGACCAGAAGAAGATTGCGTATGAGCTGATTCCCTACGAAGTCGATGAGAATGACCTCGGGGCGCAGCATATCGCTGACCAGTTGGGCGAGGACATCGATCAGGTGTTCAAAACCTTGGTGCTGAAAGGCGACAAAATTGGGTATTTCGTCTGCGTCATTCCAGGCAACGACGAACTCGACCTGAAAAAGACCGCAAAGGCTACGAGCAACAAGAGCTGCGACCTCATCCCGATGAAGGAACTGCTGCCTCTGACGGGCTATATCCGTGGCGGTTGCTCGCCCGTGGGCATGAAGAAACAGTTCCCGACTTTCATCCACGAAACCTGCGAGTTGTTTGATTACATTTACGTTAGCGCGGGTGTGCGCGGCTTGCAATTCAAACTTAACCCACAAGATTTGATTCAAGTGGTGGATATGACTGTGGCTGACTTGACCGTTTTTGAACTCGGTGCAAAATGAGCTACACCATCCGCAAATCCACATTGGCCGACCTTCCGACCATCCTCAGCCTTCGCGACCAAGCCCGCGAAATCATGCGCAGCTATGGCAACACCTTCCAGTGGCCCGACGGCTATCCCCGCGACGATATGTTCAAGAAAGACATTGAGTTGGGAGGCAGTCATGTGATGCTTGATGATAGGGGAGAGATAGTGGGGACTTTCGCCTTGCTGCCCAGTCCAGAGGTGACTTACAACAAAATATACAGCGGTCAATGGCTCGATGATGAGCCTTATCATGTCATCCACCGCATCGCCAGCACGCCCAGCTCACACGGCATCTTGGATGCGCTTTTGGACTATTGTGAGAGTCAAGTCGGCAACATCCGCATCGATACGCACGAGGCCAACATCATCATGCGCAAGGGCTTGGAGAAGCATGGCTATCAGTATTGCGGCATCATTTATCTATTGGATGGCAACGAGCGTCTGGCGTTTCAGAAAGTCATCAATCAATATTCTCGATGATTTTATCCTCTTCGCTCAAGTCGGGCGCAAGCCGTTGGATGGGCTTGAGGCGATAGAAGAACCGGATGGCGATAACGCGTACTATGGTGTAAGCGGGAATAGCCACTAACATTCCGATGGCACCGCCTATCGAGCTTGCCATGAGTATCACGATGAAGATTTCCAAAGGATGCGCCTTGATGCTCGTCGAGTAGATAAGGGGCTGGTAGATGAAGTTGTCAATCATCTGTACCGTAAACATGATGGCGAAGATGATGAGGATGAACACCCAGATGTTGACATCCAATCCGGCGCCAATGCCTAACTTTATGATAACGCCGAAAATGATGCCAATGCCATAGCCTAAGATGGGGCCGACGTAAGGGATGATATTGAGCAAGCCAGCAATGAAGGCGATACCCATGGCATAATTGACACCAATGCGGGCGATGAGCCATAGACCGAGGAAGTCGAGTACGGCCACGCCGAGCATCTCGAGGAGCAGACCGACGAAATAACGGGAGAGCAGTTCCTTGATTTCATTCATGGTCTTGTTCATGGTCGTTTCATGTTTGTCGGGCACAAATGAACAGACGATTCGTCCAAACAACCCCTCTTCCTTGAGGAAGAAAAACGAGATGAACACGATGGCAAACACGGCCACGAAAAGGCTGGTCACCCAGGAAGCCACCGAGCCTACGATGCCACCCACCTTGCCGAAGTCGACCAACTCCCTAATCTTTTCCATGGCAACGGTCGCAATGTTGAAACTCGAGTCCAAACCGGGGAACAGCCCGATAAGCCATTGGTTCACACTGTCGATAGGGTTCTCCCCAAAATAACTTTTCTCGTTGATAGCTGATGCATCCCGTATGATACTGGAGACCAAAGGGATGATTTGGGATACAATTAGTACGAGAAGGACGATGATGACCACGATGGCTAACACGGCCAACAGCCAATCAGGTGCCGATTTCCCTTTGATTTTGATTTTTCGCATGAGCCTCATCAAAGGTTGTCCCAAAAGAGAGATCACAAGGGCTGCAATGATGTAAATCAGCACGCTTTTGAAGTATAGGCACAAGGCTACGATGATGGCCAAGCCACCCAATCTGATGATGTAACGTGCAAGTTTCTCGGTACTTCTTTCGTTTTCCATCGGTTATGCTTTTTCTTTGAAGCAACAAAAATAGTTTTTTTTCTCTTTTTGTATATGATTTTTATTAATTTTGCGTTCGCTTCTAAAAAGGAGTCTCATCAAATCAGAAAAAGCCCAATGAAATACATACATCTCATCCTATTAATATTTTCCCCTTTTGCCACACTTTTTGCTCAAGTCAATGACCCTGACTATGCCGTCCCTGACAGTCTTGAAGTCGAACTCAACGACAAGGAAATCCAAGATATAAATTCGGGCAAGGCGGTAATCGACGAGTCGGCGGTGATGGAAATGCTGGATATGGTGAGCAGCATTAGTTATTTCAAGGATGTGTATCTCGACATCGACACGGCGGTGATGAACATCTATGATTATGCCAAAGATGAAGTACCCGTCTTCGATGACTCTATCTACCAACAGCGCATCGAGGCCTTGGCAAGGGAAACGACCATACCTTTGACCTTCAACAGCTATGTGAAGTCGTTTATCGACCTTTATGCCAACCGTCGCCGTCAGCAGTCGAGCCGCATGTTGGGCCTTTCATACGTTTATTTCCCGATGTTTGAGGAATATTTGGCTAAGTACAACCTTCCTTTGGAGCTGAAGTATTTGGCCATGGTGGAGTCGGCATTGAACCCCACAGCAGGCTCGAAAGCAGGAGCCAAAGGCTTGTGGCAGTTTATGTTAGGGACGGGCAAAGATTATGGTCTGCGTGTCACCTCGCTGCTCGACGAACGTTATGATCCAATGAAGGAGACCGTGGCTGCCTGTCAATACCTGCAAAGCCTGTATGCACGCTATGAGGATTGGTTCCTTGTGTTGGCGGCCTACAACTCAGGTCCTGGCACGGTCAACAAGGCCATCATCCGCGCTGGTGGCAAGAGGAACTATTGGGCCATTTGGCCTTATCTACCTAGGGAAACCCGTGGTTACGTCCCCGCTTTCATCGCCGTTACCTACCTGATGAACTATGCCACTGAGCACAATATCTATCCCACAAACCCAGGCTTGCTGTTGCACGGCACCGACACAGTGGTGGTGAACCAACGCGTGGGCTTCAATCAAATCAACGAGGTCGTCGGCGTGCCTATGACGGACCTTGTCTTCTTTAATCCACAATACATCAAGCGTATCGTGCCCGCCTCGAAGGACTTCCCATGTTCGTTGCGCCTGCCGATGAAGTACACCCTACGCTTTGTGCAACTTGAGGACAGCATTTATGCTTACACCAAGAAGGCGGAACCAGTGCCAGTGGTGACAGAGGAAAAGGTGGTGCCCGTGAACGACTACATCATCCACACGGTGAAAAAAGGCGAGAGCTTGGGTAGTGTTGCCCGAAAGTACAACGTCACCGTTTCGAACATCAAGCATTGGAACCGCTTGAAACGTGATACCATCCATGTGGGACAGAAGTTGAAGATTTATCGTTCGGGTGCTCCCAAGGCTCAGGTCAACAAGAGCGGCAGCAAGTCGAGCAGCAGTGGAAAACAACCCGCAACCGTCAGGACGCACACCGTGAAGAAAGGCGAGACACTCAACTCGATTTCAAATAAATACGGTTGCAGTGTCAACGACCTCAAAAAATGGAACAACTTGAAAAGCAACACTGTGAAAGTAGGGCAGAAGCTGAAAATCAAAAAGTAAAATACAAGATCCCTGAGCCTGCGGTCCCTGAGGCCTATCGAAGGGCCGAAGGGCCGACAGCTAACAGACGGCATTTTGATGTGCTCAACGGCCAGGCTCTCTTTAACAAATAAAAACATAATACCATGAAAACCTATCTTAAAACCGCATTCGTCATCGTGATGGCTGTAGTGTTGGCATCATGTGCCGAAAACACGCGCTCGGGCAGGAAAGACCGCTCGACGGGTGGAACGTCCGAGATTTTGGTCGTCACCCAAAACATAGACCAATGGAACGGTCGCATCGGCGACTCGATACGCCACTGTTTCTTGGAATATCAATATGGACTGCCGCAACCTGAGTCGCGCAATGAGCTGGCCCATGTGAATGTGTCGGGCTTCTCCGACTTGTTTAAGAAACACAAGAACATCATCGAAGTGGAAATCAACCCGAGTCTTGAGAAAGCTGTGGCCGAGACTGCCGAAAACCTTTGGGCGGAGCCACAGCGCTACATCAAAATCAGTGCGCCTAATATCACCTCGTGGGTTGAGCTTTTCGACAAGCAAAAAGACGTTTACCAGCAATGGTTCGACAAGGTGGAGCGTGAGCGTATCCTCAATGTGTTTCGTCCCACTAAGGATGAGAACATCGCCAATGCCATTGCCAAGCGTTTCGGCTTCACCTTGGTTGTGCCGCAAGGCTTTTTCATCGCCAAGGACGAGCCTGACTTCATGTGGCTTCGCAAGGAACAGGAACGTTCCAGCGCCTGTATCGTGATTTACCAGATGCCGTACAAGGACACCGTTCAGTTTACTGCACCGAGTCTCATCGCCATGCGCGACATGATGATGCATCAGTACATCCCAGGCCCCCTTGAAGGTTCTTATATGGCCACTGAGACCGAGTTCGTGCCGCCATTGGTGACCAATGTCAAGGATTTTCCTGCCGGCTACACGATGGAGATGCGTGGCATGTGGCGTGTGGAGAACGACTTCATGGGAGGCCCCTTCGTGTCGTACACCTTTGCCGACAGCCGCACGGGCAACCTCGTCACCGTGGAAGGCTATTACTATGAGCCCAACCAGAAGAAACGCAGCCAACTGCTGCAATTGGAAGCGATGGCTTATAGCTTGCAGTTCGTGGATGAGTGATGAGATTCCCCCTTGGGGAATGGAGTTGGCATAAATCTATTAAGCGGCGGCGGATGAAGTTTTACTATCAATAAACTCTATCTGCCGCCGATTAATAAACAAGCAGGACTCCATTCCTGAAGGGAATCTCATTATTTCCGATAAACCACCACGACTTCCCCCAACGGTGACCCACTGCGAGTGACGATTTCTCCGTTCTTCCAACTACCGAACACTGCGCCATTGCGGAGCAGTGTTTCGTTTTTGAGGCTGATCCTATCTTGCCATTCGATGTCCAAGCCTTTGAAAGTCAGTATGGAGTCAGTGCTGATTTTAATGACATTCTGTTTTTCCATCTCCCCCACCTGTTTCACTAATTCGGGGGTGCTGAGCTGTTCATCGAACTGCACATTCACCTTGCTAACGGTCCAGGTGCCGAAGAGCGGGTCGGATTTTGGCGTGCAGGCGGAAAGTGTTACGGCGAGGGCTATGAGAAAAGGAAATCTGTTTTTCATGCTGCAAAAATAGTCTTTTTTGTTGAATTTAAAATTAGCTGCCCATGTCATTCCAGCGTAGGCAAGTGTTTGGGCATGGAATCTATGGGCAGCGGTTAAAAAAGGATTACCTGTTTCGACGGGCCTTGGAACCATAGATTCCCTCCACCACACGGCCCGCCGTAGGAATGACATGGCTTCAAGGCCCTGCATTTGCCAAATCGCATGGTGACATGCTTTCTGGAGCCTTAAACAACCTAAAGAAAGGCCTTAATAAGTTAGCTGCCCATGTCATTCCGGCGTGGGTATGTGGATAGGCGGGAATCTATGGGCAGCGGGATACAAGGAAAAATCTATGGAAGGTGACTCAAAAAAAGATTTTTGTCGGATTTCTTGCGAAGCAATCCCCTCAAGCGTTATCTTTGCAGTCCCAAAACAAAACTCATGTCTACTACGCAGTTACATTGGTTCCGTACCGAAGAGCGTGAAGGTAAGACCTATGTCTTCGACCCCTTGCGCAAGCGCATGGTGCTCCTCACCCCCGAGGAGGAGGTGAGGCAGAAGATGCTGTATCTGTTGGTGGAACACCTCAAAGTGCCGGCGGGCCTTGTGGCAGTGGAGTATTCGATGAAGGTGAACGGCTTGGACAAACGCGCCGATGCCGTTGTCTTTGGCACCGAGGGCTGTCCGCTGATGGTTGTGGAGTGCAAGGCACCCAATGTGGAAATAACCCAAGCTGTGTTGGACCAAGCCCTGCGTTACCATTCCGCGTTGCGACCGAGTTTTTTGTTGCTCAGCAATGGTGCTGTCACCTATTGTTTCAAGACCGATGGACAAACTTTGCAGCCTTTGGACCATCTGCCCGATTTCTGTGAGATGAAGGGATAAAAGCCCGTATTTGGGCTTTGTTGCGTTTTTGTCCTGAGCAATCGACAAAAATGCTAATTAATTCACTTTTTTCTTTTTTCTTATCGCCGAAATCCCTAATTTTGGGCGCTTTTAATACGCATTAATTATCAACAAATACTAACGTTATGAAAAGAAGATTTACATTTCTGATGGCAGCCTTTGCGCTGCTCGCGTTTCTTGCTATCCCGATGGGGATGAGGGCTGATGCAGGTGATGTTCACGACATGAACATTACACAAAGCACTTTGTTGAACAACAACAATGCAATTCCTTCGATTAACATTGATGCACAATCCTATCCAATTGAAGCTGTTACTATTAATTGGAGGTACAACAAAACTATTGCAAATCCAGTAACTATCGAAGTTCTCGTAGATGGAACTTCTTGGGGTACCCAAACTATTACTGGTAATACAACAGCCGATGCAATATTCGAAGGTTCAGCTACCGTGGGTCCTATCGTTATTAATTTTACAAATAACACAGGCTCAGGAACAGGTCATGGTACTTTTTATGTGAATAGTGTAAAACTAACCGAAGGTTTGTCAGGTGACACACCACCTGCTCCCACCTACACCGTCACTTTCGATGTAGCAGATGGCACCTTTGATGGCAACGACGATTTCCCAGAATTGGAAAACGAAGTCGTAGCAGGCTCCCACACCCTGCCCTCGGCCCACAAAGATGGCTTCACCTTCACAGGTTGGATGGATGACTTTACCGAATATGAGTATGCAGGCGGTTATACATTCCCCGTCATCGGTGATGTTTCCTTTACCGCCCAATATACGGAAAACACAACGCCTCCTGGCCCAGGTCCTAGCGGTGAAGAAGTAACGTATGACTTTACTGAAATTGATGGCTTTGCTACATGGACTAATTCTTATTTGTCACACACTGTTACATATTCCGATGCAATTGTGACGTTTGCTTCGGCCTCTCACCAGGCTAGCACGATTACCAACCAGCCCGTAACCAAAGGCGGTGCCGTTACATTGGTATTAACTGATGGTTCAACGATGAGTTCGGCTACCTTTGTTTGCACTCAATGGACTACTAAACCACAAACCATTACGTTGCATTATAGTACAGATGGTGGAGAAACATACACGTCAACGGGTATAACCTCTACCAATTTTACCATCACTGACAACAACCTTCCTGTTGGCACAAATGCGGTTAAGATTACGTTTAGCTCAACCAGCAATCAAGTGGGTATTGCTTCAGCCACGATTGTCAAAGTAGGGACAACTCCTTCAACAAATCCTTCCATCACGGCCGCCAATGTGGAAATAGCCTACGATGCCACTTCGGGTGCTATCGAATATTCGATTAATAACCCTGTTGAGGATGGTGTTTTGTCAGCTGCCTCTTCTGAAAGCTGGCTCACCCTTGGCACAGTCGACGCCACGGTTCCTTTCACTTGCACAGCCAACCAAGGCATTAATGCCCGTACCGCTACTGTCACGCTGACTTACACCTATGGTGAAAACGATGAGATCGCCACCAAGGAAGTGACCGTCACGCAAGCAGGCAATCCGAATATTGCCTCCATCACCGTCAATCCTGCCACAATGGATGTTACGGCAGAAGAGGCCACTGGCACCCTCATTGTTATCTATAATAATATCTCGGAGGTTTTAGCCGAGGTGTATTTCTGCGATGCTGAAGGTCAAACAGCTACATACGAATGGATTGATGCTGATATTGATGACAACAATAATGTGTACTATTTCATTGAAGCCAACGAAGGCGAGGCTCGTACAGCTTACTTGAAGGTTTACGCTCTCGATGATAATGCCGAGGATGTTTACTCTGGCCTTGTCACCGTCAACCAGGCAGCCTACGAGGCTCCTACCGTGGCCACCTTGCCCTTCGCATTCGACGGCGGTCGTTCCGACATTGCAAACACCGATGGTTTGACCCAAGAAGGCCTTGATAGTGACTATAGCTCCTCGCCTAAACTGAAGTTCAACTCTGCTGGCGATTGGGTGATGCTCTACTTCGACGGAACCCCTGGCAAACTCACCTTCGACATCAAGGGCAACAGCTTCTCAGGAGGCACTTTCACGGTGCAGACCTCTGAAGACGGTGAGACTTTCACCGATTTGGAAACTTATACCAATCTTACTACTACTGTCCTTTCAGAAGAATTCGACAACTTAGGTGAAAATGTCCGTTACATCAAGTGGGTGTATACGAATAAGGTCAGCGGCAATGTCGCTCTCGGCAATATCACGCTGGCTTTGCCCGACACTGCACCTTCCATTATGCTTAGCAGTTATGAGGTCAGTGCCCAAGCCACCGAAACCGAAGGCACCCTCGGAGTGACCTATCACAACATCACCGAAGTTGTCGCCGATGTGTATTTCTGCGATGCCAACGGCGATGCCGTCACTTACGACTGGTTTAACGCCAACATTGATGAAAACAACGATGTTCACTATGTCATTGCCGCTAACGAAGGCGCAGCCCGCACGGCTTACTTCAAGGTTCACGCCCCTGACAACAATAACGAAGACATTTATTCCGACCTCGTCACCATCAACCAGGCAGCCTATGTGGCTCCTCCGACGGGTGATACTTACACGCTTTATTCTGGAGAACTCGTCGAAGGCGACTATGTAATTTTTTATAATGGCGCTGCCATGAAAAACACGGTGGTCAATAATAGGCTCTCCTACGAGGAAGTGACACCAGAGGATGGTGTCATCGTCACAGAGGATGCCACCATCGTTTGGCATATCGCTCCAAGCGATGGCTATTGGACCATTTATAATGTTGCTGCCGATGCATACGCTGCTGGTACCAACTCGAAGAACACCGCCCAAATGCTGGCCGATGGAACTGATGCTTTGGCTTTGTGGACTGTTTCTGGAACGAATACATACGACTTTGTAAACTATGGTCGTTCTCAAGCTTCGTCTGATTTCAACAACAAGTATTTGAGGAGAAATGGTACTGTCGGTTTTGGTTGCTATGCTTCCAGCACGGGTGGAACCTTGTCACTGTATAGAAGCACTGGTGGCGTTCCATACGTTGCCACTCCTACCTTCAGCCCGCTTCCGGGTAGTTACACTGAAGACCAAGAAGTGACCATCACTTGCACCACCCAAGATGCGGTGATTTACTATACCACTGATGGCTCAGAACCTACAACTGAAAGTGATGTCTATGCCGAGCCTATTATGGTTACGGAAGGCATTACCACCATCAAGGCCATTGCTGTTTTAGACACAATCGTCAGTAGAATGGCTACGGGTGTCTACAATATCAACCCCAACGCACCTGGCACGTTTGAAAATCCCTATACGGTGCCGCAAGCCATGGATAACACTCCTGCGTCTGGCATGTCTGATTTCGTATATGTACAAGGTATAGTTTCCAGTATTGTAACAACCGCAGACCAAGTTGTTCAGTACCACAATATAAGCTATAACATTTCTGCTGATGGCAGTACAAGTAACCAAATGTATGTCCGTTATGGCAAAAACTTGTATGATTCCGACTTTTACTCGATAGACGAACTCCATGAGGGTGACCGCGTGGTTATCTACGGACAGTTGGAAAGAAGCGGTGGCACACCTCGTATTGCTGCTTACAACTACCTCGTTTCCCTCGAACGCGATGTCGAGCCGCCTTTCTTTAGCCCAGGTTCATGCATGTTGACCAACGATGAGAATGCTATAGTGTATCTCTTCTGTGATACATACGAAGCCGAAATCCATTACACCATGGATGGCACAGATCCCGATATGAATAGTCCCCTGTTTGATGAATCAGAACCCATCAACTTGCAGGGTGTGACAGGAACCGTCACCATTAAGGCCATTGCCTACTATGAGGGCATGCATAGTGCTGTCACAACAGCTACTTATAGAATGGTTGCGCCTGGTACCCCTGGTACTATGGAAACGCCTTACACCGTACAGGAGATTCTTGACCTTATGGATTCTATTTCGGACATTGATCAGGTCTATGTGCGCGGTATCGTGTGCACCGATCCTATCATTGAGACAGGCCATTATAATAATGCCAATTACTACATCTCTGACGATGGAACTGCTGGTGAAGCCAATCAGCTTTACGTGTATCGTGGCAAAGGCTTAGGCGGCGAACCTATTGATTCGGAGGATGACCTTCGCAAGGGCGATATCGTTACCGTGCTTGGCGACTTGCAAATATATCATGGAATAAAAGAGTTCAAACAGTATAGTATCATCTACGAATGGGAACGCCCCTCTTCCATCACCGTCAGTTCGGAATCGACCGACTGCGGAGAGAAGGATGGTCATTTGAATGTTGGTTATTATAACATTTATTTCCAGGGTAACCCGCCGAGGGTGCAGCTTTGCGATGAACAAGGAAATGCGGCTGAATACGATTGGATTACGGTTACGCTGAATGGGAGTGAATTGAACTTCCATATCAATGCCGCTGCTGAGACTGAGGTTCCACGTACCGCCTATCTGAAAGTGATTGGCGGTGACTGGTCGGGCAACGAAGTGGTGTCCAACATCGCCTCCATTACCCAAAACGAGTGCGAATTTGCTCCTTTGCCGTTCCGTTATGCTTATGAGAAGCTTGCCTCTGAGTCTGATGCTGATGTTTTGGCACGTTTGGATTCTATACCCGAAGGCCTTAAAGTCGATGGTTTGGGTGAATACTATGACAATTATCCTTATCTGAATTTTGACGCCCCTGATTCAGAGACGGGCCAACAAGACTATATTGAGTTGGCTTTCGAAGAAGAGCCAGCAAGACTTACGTTCGACATTCAGGGTGCTAATGGTTTCAGAGGCGGTTATTTCTATTTGCAGACTTCAACCAACGGACTCGATTGGACTATCATAGCGGTCTATACAACAGCTGAAATGATTGCCCAGATGAGTGACGATGATCCGTTGAGACCCATTGCTAACGTGATATCCACCAGTGGCTACGAGACAAAGACTTTCGACGACTTGTCTTCGGATGTGAGGTACATCAGATGGATTTATTGGACCCGTTCGGTAGGTAATGTGCGTTTGGGCGACATTCATCTCTATACTCCTGACGACTTCTATGCCATCGAGCTCAACCAACCTGAGATTGACAGTTGTTCCATCGCTGCCGACAAGACCATGGCTGTTGAAGGCGAGATTGTCACGTTGAGCTATGAGCTTGCCGAAGATTACTTCTTGTCTGGATGGGTTGTGACCGACGTAAATGGCGATGCTGTTGCAGTCAACGGCAACCAGTTCACCATGCCAGCCAGCAATGTGACTGTTGCTGCCGAAATTGGGTGGATTGAAAGATACGACATCGTGTTGAACCAGCCTGAGTTTGCCGGTTGCTCTATCTCTGCTGATAAGGCCGTTGCAGCCGAAGGTGAGACGGTCACGTTGAGCTATGAGCTTGCCGAAGGCTACTTCTTCATCGAATGGAATGTGACCGACGAAAACGAGGGTACTGTTGCCGTCAGCGACAATCAGTTCTCCATGCCAGCCAGCGCGGTGACGGTTGAGGCTGTGATTGTGGAAGCCACCACCGAATACCAATACGTCTATTCCGTCAATGGCGTGGAGACTGCACCGCAAATGGCTGTCGTAGGCGAAGCCATCACTTTGGCCGATGGTGCCAATATCGATGCGTTTGAATTCATTGGCTGGACTCTCGACCCCAACGACGTCGAAAATGTAATGCCTGCTGAAACTTCCTATACGATCATGGAAGACATGACCTTCTACGCCGTGTATAACTATTCAGATCCATCGGTGGAAAACCAATATGTCAAGGTGACAGAAGACCTCGGTGATTGGTCAGGCGACTACCTGATTGTGTATGAAGAAGGTAATGTGGCCTTCAATGGAGGTTTGGAAACTTTGGATGCAGTAGGCAATACCATAGCGGTGAGCATCGCTAACGGTGCCATTGCTTCCAATGCGACAATTAATGCGGCTAAGTTTACGATTGAGGCAATTGAGAATGGCTATTCCATCAAGAGCGCAAGTGGCAGGTACATTGGTAGAGGAGACGACTCAAATGGCTTAGATACCGATCCGAATGTGGCGTATGCCAATAGCCTGTACTATGACGATGAGATGAACATCGTAGGTGCAGGTGGTGCTCATTTGAGATATAATTCCACTTCTGGACAAACCAGATTCCGTTACTTCAAGTCGAGCACTTACTCGGCTCAAAAAGCCATTCAGCTTTATAAGTATGCAGGAAGAGCCGACGAACGTTACACCCGCGTGTTTGTCGACAATCCTGAAGGCACTGTGGCCATCGCTGGCCCGTCCATCATCCCGAGCGGCTATGTGCTGAATGTGAGTTCCGTTACCAACGAGTTGGGTGCCGACAGACTGCTTATCGAAGAAGGCGGTCAGTTGGTGACTTCCAACAACGTGAATGCCACGATGAGGAAGACCATTAATCCTTACCAGGCTGAGGTTGTCGACAGCTTCTACTTCATCAGTTCGCCTGTCAACAACCAAGATCCCGCTCAGTTGGGCATGGTTGGCGGCAACTACGACCTCTATTACTTCGACCAAGAAGCCACAGATGAGGAATGGCAGAATTATAAAGTGGAGCCTTTCAATCTCACCACGGGCAATGGTTATCTCTACGCCAAGGCTATGGGTGGCACCATTACGGTGGCCGGCTTGATGACGAATAGCGGTGCAGGAAACACCACGCTCGACGGCTGGTACCTCATCGGTAACCCGTATCCCTGCAATGTCACTATCAATGTGCCTTACTACAGATTAGACGAAAGTGGTGCCGCGTTGGTGGAAACCGACAGCAGCGTCGCCATCGCCCCGATGGAAGGTGTGCTTGTGCACGTCGAAGGTCAGACGATTGTCTTCACCAAGGCTCCTCAAGTTTCCACAAGTGGCAATACGGGTTCAAAGGTAGTGTTCATGGTGAAACCCTGATTCGAAAAGGTTTATAAGCACTGATTGATTGTGCTTTTTTCGGACCGGTATGAAAAGAAAACATGTAGTTTTTAGTTGTATTGCATGGATGGCAATACACTGCCTTACAATTCAACTCATGGGCCAAACGGAGAATCCAACGGCCACATGGGTAGCAGTGGAACAAGGCTTTCAGCAAGGACAGGTCATTACTGACCTGTTCTTGTTGGGAGACTACGTTCAATGTCAATTGGGTAGAGGTTCGGGCTCTGCTGCGCCGACCTACTATCCCAGCAGCATGGCCGTTAGGTTGTATGCCTACAACAACATTACGTTTAGACCTTCCGAAGGTGCATCTATCCGTAGTGTGGAGTTGACTTGTAAGCGAAATGGAGGAAAGACTTATCTTGAAATTGAATCGGTGGTACCCTCGCAGGATGGCGAGCTCGTCGACCCCCTTCCAGCTACCTCGGATGACGTGGTGGTGACTACTTGGACTGGCCTGAACACAAAGGGGCTTACGTTCAATATGAAGAATGCGGGGCAAAGGTGCCTGTTGCAAATCAAGGTTACCTATACCTCTCCCACCAATACGTTCTACCAAGTCACTTATACCGCCAATGGCGGCGTGGGTGAGGATATGACGTTCAGCTATGCCTACAACAGTGTCGCCATGGTGATAGCCAACCCCTATGACCGCGACGAATATGTCTTCGACAATTGGAATACAGCCGCTGATGGAACGGGAGACGCATACAATCCAGGCGACCCGATGACTATCACCGACCATGTCACTTTATACGCCCAGTGGACCACTTCATCGAATCTCGTCGTCAATGTGCTCGATCCCACAGCGGTGAACGAGGCCATCGGCGATACCACTGACTACGTCAATTGGGAAATCAACTTGCCCGATGCCGAACAGCCTCGGGTGACGTATAAGGGTAAGTCGTCGAAAAACATCAACTATATCCAGATGAATTCCACTATCTCAGGTGCGAGCAGCTATTCGGGTATCGTTACGACACAAGTCAACAATTTGAAAGTCAAAAAGATAAAGCTAAAATGGCATACAATAACCGACAGCAATCGTGTCCTTGAAGTGTATGGAAAAAACACGCCTTATAGTGGAACAACGGATTTGTATGGAGATACGCGAGGCACCTTGTTAGCTTCCATCTTGAAAGGCAACGGCAACACTGCCGAGCTCGATGTGGAAGACTTAGGCACTTATTCTTATTTGGGCTTCCGCTCCAATTCGGGTACCATCTATTTGTCGGAGATAAGGGTCATTTGGGAGACGTTGGACTTCTCTTTGCCCGCTATCCTCATCGAGCCTTCGTCAATCAACTTGGGCAATGTGGTGGTTGACCAACCGTTGAGCGTGAACTTTACGGTGAGCCAAGCCAACTTGTCTGAGCGGGTGAAAATGGCCGTCGTCAAGGGTGAATTAAGTATCAATGGCGAACCTAATACGGAGATTCCCCTCGATGCCGAACCCACCTTGGTGACATGGACCTACACCCCTTCTGACGAAGATGGTTTTGTCGTTCGGGTGTTGGCTACCTCCGACAGCGTCAGCAGTAGCATTAATATCCAGGCGAAGGTGTTGCCTGCCAATGCCCAAACTTTGCACGAGAGCAAGGCGAATTTCATCGCAAACAACGGTTCTGCGGCTTGCATCAATTTGGAGGATGTGGAAGTCGTTGGGCAGGCAGGATCCTATCTTTATTTGCAGGATGCCGAAGCTGGCGTGCTCGTTTATGGCACGGGTGCCCCAACATTGCACACGAGCGACAAGTTCGTGTCAGGTTATTTGGAAGGTACATACGAGAACTATCACGGCATCATCGAAATCAAGAATTTCCAATTCGTTGATGTTGTCACTACCGAGGGGGAACTGACTTGTGTTGCCGCTACGGTTGACGACATCCTCAGCAGCCCTGAAACCTACGATGCGCGTTATGTGCAGCTGAGCGATATGACCATCAGCAATTGGACTGTGTCAGGCACGAATGGCACTTTGGCGTTTCACGACCGTTTCCAGTCGGGTTACGCTACCAAGACTGCACCCGAAACCACTGACCTCTTCACGGTGAAAGGTTTGCTGAATGGCTATTATTCCAACAGCGTCACCCGATACCAAATCGACCCTGTGGCCCTGACCGACATCAGTACCACGGTGAAAGCGGGAACGCCAGCCATCAGCCCAAGAGGCACTGAAACCGACCCATCTGCGGCGACTACCGTGCTTCTTTCACCTTCACCCAATACGAAGGGCCAATATTGTCTCAACGACGGACAATCTATCCCCTTTACCACGTTTACCTATGTCAACTTGTTTGAGAATACAACAGTGTTGAAGGCTTATGGCATCCGTGACTTTTATGCCAATTCAGACGAGGTGGTGTCGTATTATAGGCTGCCTGCCAACACCTTTGCCGTGAAATTCAGCATTAATGGCGTCGTTGATGCCAACAACAACGTCTTGTTGACCGACGTTTTGGACGAAACGCAAACGCCTTCCGTCACCTGTTTAGGCGATTTCAGCTTTGTAGGTTGGTCGCTGTCGGAAGCCAGTACTGAAGTTATCGAGTTGCCTTATACCGTTACAAGCAGCATCGTGCTCTATGCCGTTTACGTCAAAGGCGAGGAGTTCTATTATAAGAAAGTGAATGACATTTCGGACTTTGTTGATGGCGAATACGTGATTTTGGCAGAAGGCGGCAGCGACAAGTTTACGATTAAGAATGGCTCTTCAACCCATTCGCCTACGGCCCATGGCATCAGCAGCTTGGGTGTCTCCATCTCCAACGATGGCATTCTTGAAGGCGACGACTTGAGTGAACTCACCTGGACTTTCAGAGGCACAAGTTCCAACATGACGATTACTTCAACCGCCGACCCCACCAACTATCTTTATATCATCAGTGGCAGCAGCACGGGTGTTCGCGTCGGCCACACGAGCGAAAACACTACTTGGACTATCACCGAAGACTTGACGCTCGCCGAACAGTTTAACATGAAGTGTAACGACAGGTATATGGTGGTGTATAACGAGCAAGATTGGCGAAGCTATCTCACCACAAGCAATGCGAATAGCTATTCAAGGCTGCTGCTTTTCAAGAAACAAGCTGCGGTTACGGGCGAGGCTTCGCGGTTTACGCGTGTTTTCTGGAACGAAACCGCCACCTCTGACATCGTTCTCACCGGTCCGTCCATCATCCCGAGCGGCTATTACTTGGATATGGCAGATTTCAACCTCACTTGTGACACGGCAGACCATTTCATCATCGAGAATGACGCTCATTTCAAGGTGACCTACAACAACACGGGCATCATGGCCAAAGTGATGAAAAACATCGACGGCTATGTCGTTGACACGGCTCGAACGGGCTGGCACCTGCTGTCGTCGCCCGTGGGGATGTCGTCAACAACAAGCCATGTGGATGGCTTAGAGGGTGGTGCCTACGATTTATATGCCTTCATGGGTATGGAATGGCAGAATGATGAAACCGAGGGTGTCGATGTCGTCTTTGGTGAACAAGGTAGCGTGTTGTACGCCAATAGGGAAGACACTGAAATCACCTTTACGGGTGAATTGATATCGGTGGTGGGCCAACGTCCTTTGCTCTACGTCCCCAATATGAGTCTGAGCGGATGGAATCTCATCGGCAACCCTTACACCTGCGAGGGCTTTTTGAATATTGAATACACCGGAGAAGACGAGGGCGAAGCCATCACTACCTATTACAGGCTGAAAGACGTCTCGGAAAACGGAAAGAAGTTCACGAAGCTAATACCCACCTCTTTGGACACTCCTATCGCTCCCATGGAAGGCGTGTTTGTGGAAGTTCCCGGGCCAGGGTATAAATACTGGTTTGTGAATTCCAATAGAGACAATATTAATAACGACCAAAGATAATCTAAAAACAAGAAAATAATGATATTCACTCCAACCAATTACCGACTTCAGACTGTCGCCACGGGCCGCCTCTTCGATGATGAAGGCTGGACCCTCGACGACAAGCAGTGCGACAAGCCAAGCATGGTGCGCCCTGTGTATGAAAAGAAACAACTCGAAGTGAAGGAAGGCGCTTGCTTGGGCTTGTACCGCTATGCCGACTGGCTGCCCATCAAGACGATGCTGCGCCATCCTTCGGAGCCCATTACCTACAAGAGCGAAGGCTTGGCCCAACGTTTAGGCTTGCACAATCTCTATATCACCTTCAATGGTTGGTGGCCCGAGCGCAACGCCCGCATGACCACCTGCTCGTTTAAAGAGATGGAAGCCTATTCGGTGTGCGCCCGCTTGGGTGACGACCTCAAAGATAAGGTGCTGGTGGTGGCCTCAGCTGGCAACACCGCCCGTGCTTTCGCTAAGGTGTGCTCCGACAACGACATCAAACTGTTGCTTTGCGTGCCTCAGGACAATATTAATGCCTTGTGGTTCGACAAGCCCCTCAAGCCCTGCGTGAAACTCATCACCACCGAGAGTGGCAGCGACTATTTCGATGCCATCAACCTGTCGAATGTGGTCTGCACCTTGGACGGCTTTCTCGCCGAAGGCGGTGCCAAAAACATCGCACGTCGCGACGGCATGAGCACCACGATGATGTCGGCCACGACCTTCATCGGTCGTACGCCCGACTTCTATTTTCAGGCTGTGGGTAGTGGCACGGGTGCCATCGCCGCTTGGGAGGCCAACTTGCGCTTCATCGGCGACGGTCGCTATGGCTCACACAAAGCTCGCCTGATGGTGTCGCAAAACAAGCCTTTCGTGCCGATGTACGACGCTTGGCGTGCCGACTCGCGTGCCATGCTGCCTTACGATGCCGAACAAGCCCGCAAGGACGCTGCCGAGATATGTGCCCCGGTGCTCTCCAACCGCAAGCCGCCTTACGGCCTCGCTGGTGGCCTCTACGATGCCCTGAAGGACACCGATGGCGACATCCTTGCCGTCAGCAACGACGAAGCTAATGCCGCGAAAGCGCTGTTTGAGGAAACAGAAGGTATCGACATCTACCATGCCGCTGCCGTGGCTACGGCGTCGTTGCAGCAGGCTGTGGCGAAGGGAACGGTGAAGGCTGATGATGTGGTGATGCTCAACATCACGGGAGGCGGCGAGCGTCGCTTCCATGCCGAGCATGAGGTGTGTTACCTCAAGCCCGATCACATCTTCAAAATCGACTTCACGAAAGAAGAGGTGGAGCGTGTTTTGGCGGAAATGAAATAAACTCCTGCTTTTAGAGCACTGACATCAAAAGAGATTGAAGAACCCTTGGCAGTCCTACTGCTGAGGGTTTTTCCGTTGATGTCGGTTAAAGTTACAGTCTCCAAGCCCTCTGCCTCGATGGTGATGTAATCGCTTGCAGGGTTGGGGTAGACCTTGATTTCAGGTGCCACGTTTTCCGCCGTCTGTTCCAACGCCAAGGGCGTTACCCAGAAGGTGACCAAGGAGGTGTTGCAGTTGCAGGGTATGGTCATGGGGACATCGAGCCAGCAGACGGTGCCGGGCTCAACCTCGGGCCGCAGGGTGGCCGTGATGGTCACTTCAACAGTCTCGTTGGATTGGGTGGGGAAGGTCATACCTGTGGTGCCGTTAAACTGGCAGCTGAAGTCGGTGAAGAACTCATTGGAAGGATGTGCCGTGATGTCCAAGGCATCGTAGCCTACATTGTGTACAAGGAAGCGGAACGTGCCTTGGCTCCCTGGATACATGGCCGTGTCGCCTGTGATGGGTTCTGACTCGAATTGGTATTGCTCCACCATGTCGATTTCGATGTCATCGATGGTGAGGCAGGTGGCAGTGGCGTCGGTGATGGCGCGGATGGCGATGTATTCGCAGCCTGTGGGGATGGTCTCAATGTAGGCTGAAACCTTTTGGTAGCCCTCGCTCCCGATGGTGGTGCTGAGCAGCAGGGTATGCATGTCGTCGATAGCAGGGGAGGAGCCAGCCCAAAACTCGAGTTGGCAGCTGCCGTCGGAGATGGCCCAGCAGGTGACACGGTATTGCATGGTGGGGATGAGGTAGAGCTGCATGAACATCCATGCGTCGTCGGCGTTGCTAAAGGCATACCAGTTGCCCGAGTGCGGGATGCGGTTGTGGTCCTTTTCAAGGTAGCCGCTGAGCCAGGCGTTGTTGTCGCAGCTCCAGCCGATGGGGCGTTCGAGGTCGTGGTTGGCGTATTCGAAGCCTTCGATGAGGATGCTGCCAGCCATGGCAGGACTGGCTATCAGAGCGATCAGAAGGGATAGAAGGTATTTCTTCATTTTGATTCTATTTCTAAAACATTCTTGATGAAGCGATGATTTTATCAACTACCACAAATTCGTCTTCAATGTGATAGATGATATTCCACTTGCGGTTTTTTGTAATGAGCCTTCGGGCTTTAGGGTGGTATAGTTTGGCAGTTTTCCATTGCGAAACTTGCATGGTATCCGCCAAATAAGTCAAGTCTTCAATCTCAGAAAGAAGATTTTGTGTGTATTTCAATGCAAGCTCTTTGCTGCCCACAGTAATAATGAAGTTCCTGATATTTTCAATGTCGTCATACACTTCTTGTTTGACATTGAGTATATAGTTATTCATAGTATTCTGCAACAGACTTCAACAACTTTTCTTTGAACTGCTCAAACGAAACACATCCTGGCAATACTTTGGAAGTTGTTTTGTTTGCAGTTTTTGGGCGTAAACAATCTTTTACCTTAGGACTTGCTGGAGGATTTGTTGTCATTTTTTCTTTTTTTTGCAAAAATACAAATTCCCGTGAAAAACAGTATAATGCATCGTAAGTTTTTTACCAAAAAAAGCGCCACCCCGCAATGGGGCGGCGCTTTTCGCATACTTTAGCACGGTGTCTGCTTACTTCACTCTGTAAACAATCGTGAAGCGTCCGGCAAACTCACCGGCTTCGGTCTCGAAGGTGTAGCTCGGGTTGGCGAGCAGGTCGACCTTCGTTTCGTTGACGTTGTCGACGAGGACGAGCTCCTTGAAGCTCACGCCGTCGGCAGCGAAGTTGATGGTGTAGCTACCAGCGGTCTCAGCCTTGAAGCTGACAGGCATTTCACCTTGTCTCATCGTGTAGACCACAGCATAGTCCTTGTCGTTGTGCGAGAAGTAGAGCTTGCTGTTGTTCTTCAGGCTCATCTTTTCGAGACCCATGCCCTTGCCGAAGCGGAGCACAGCCTTGTCAACCGTGTTGCCCTCTTGGTTCAGGTTCATGATGAACTTGCCGGTTCTGTTGGTCTTGGCAGTATTAGGCATCTCTGAATTGATGTAGAACTTGCTATCGGCATCGAAGTGAACGAAAGCAGCAGTCAAAGGAGCGATGCCATTGGCGGTTTCAGCCTGTTCGAGGTTGTCGCCAGCGGCGTTCATCACATAGTAGTTGGCTTCCATCATTTCGCCTTCGTCATCAACGAAGCTAAGATAGGCATCGCAAGCGTAGGGGTTACCCACAAGAGCCCAGCCTTTGTTGATGGTGTCGTAAATAATGGAATCTATCACGGACTTGCCAATATTCTTGTTGATCTTACCAGTGAATACCAAGGTAATATCATTCTGGTTGGCATAGAGATAGCCATCCTTTTCAAACAGGCCTTGGTTGCCTTGGGCTTCGGATTGGAAGGCGATGTGCTCAGGATGAGCCTTGTAGTTCACCCATTCTTCATCTTCACCATAGGTATTATCGTAGGTGTAGAGGTCGTAGGTACCGTAGATCAAGCTATCAACATGGTTCCATGTCGAATAACCGAATTGGGTTCTGCCGGTGAACGGGCTGGCAATGAGGTAGTAGTTACCGTTGCCCTCGCCGTAGCCAGTGATTTCCTTTTCCATCACTACTTCAGCTTGTGAGTTCAGCTTCATCTGACCACCGTCCTTGATGGTGATGCTACCACTTTCGATAGTGACATTGTTGGCTTCGGCCACCACGCCAGCGGGGATGATAGCGTTAGCTTGGATATGCACATTCTTGTCAGTGGTGGGCACTTCGGCAGGATTCCAGTTGTTGGCATCGTTCCAATCACCGTCGGTAACAAAGGTCAGGTAATCGTCCAAAGTGGTGAAGAAGGAAGCAACCCAATGGCTTTCCTCTTCGCCGCAAACGCCCTTCACTTGCCATGCGTATGAGGTGTTGGGTGTCAGATCCCAAAGATCGATTTGGGTGTCGCCGTCAACGATTTCTTCACCAGCACCTTCTTCAGCTGATACAAACACGCCGAAGTTATCGCCTGTCCATTCTGGGTCTTGGGCACGAGCCACCAAGGTAAGTTGGCCACCTAATTCAACGCCGGAAATCACTAACCAGTTGTCGGGAGTCAAAGCACCCACATTGTTGTCATAGCTTGATGAAGTAACGTAATAGTTTCCGTTGCCGGTAGGATTACCTTGAGAGTCGGTATTGGTCGATCCCATACTCCAAGTGTATCCATCACCGTCCAAGTCCATAATGGAGATAGCGGAAGAAATGCCGCCTTCGAAGTCTTCGGAGAACACGGTCTCACCTTGGGCGTTGGTCACCACGATGTCATCCACGTTCACACTGAATATATCAGATATGTTGTAGTGGCGGATGGCGATGGAGCCCATGCCGCTGTAGTCGCTCAGGTCGTAGGTGAAGGTGGTCATCGTTGAAGGAGCAGCCTGGTCATCGCCCACTTGTTCCCAAGGCCTGTATTGCACCACGTAGCTTTCGCTTTCGCCTTCCCACATCAGCGTGGCCGATTCGGTGCCGATGTTATCTGCAACGAGGTTCGTGGGCTCGTGGCAAGCAATCTCTGTATGGAAGTTAACTGTTCTCCATGCACTGGCACCGTCTTCTTCGCCGCAGTAGGCGCGAACCTTCACGGTGTAGGCGGTATTGTGAGTCAAGCCTTCCATGGTGTAAGTGGTTTCAGTAACTTCAATCAGATTGTCCTCGTCGCCGTTCACGCAGATTTGCCATGCGGTGGCTTCGCCAGTCTCAACCCAGCTGATCACAGCCTCATGAGTACCGACAGTGTCGGCAGCAAGTTCTGTCACAGCGGGGCAAGCCACTTCAGTGGTGAAGGTGATGATGTCAGTGAATGCTGATGAATCGTCTCCAGAGCACACAGCTTGAACCATAGCTTCGTAAGTGGTCTCACCAACGAGGCCGGAAAGTACGACTGTGTTTTCGTTGGCGGTGGCAGTCATCCATTCGCCAGCGGGAGTGGGTATACTGATGTTGATATCATCCAAACCAACACCGTAACCGTATCCGTCCGTAAACTTGAAGCCGAATTGGCAGTTTGCAGCGTAAGCGCCTGCAGGAAGTGCTTGGCTAAACTCAGTCCAACTACTATGAGCTGAGGTGGTGGCAAAGATTTCGTTCCATGCACCGCCATCGATACGGTAATAAATACCGAATCCATCGATGTCGTTAACCCATTGTCTGTTGATGTACCACAAATTGAGAGAAAGGTCGCTCTGTTCGCTCAGGTCAATAGCAGGTGAGACTAAATAAGTCACATCGCCAGTCGTGCCGTGGTTGATCAATGCGTTATAGCTGCCGCCATGGGCACCCGTTGCTGCGGTGTAATCACCAGTGCCGACCGACCAAGAGGAAGCACCTTCGTTAGTCCAGCCATCGGGTAAACCGTTTTCAAAGTCAACATTAATCCAATCTTGGGTGCCAGCAGCTACTCTGTAGTTCACGACATAGCTGTCATTCTCGCCGTTCCAAACCAATGTGGCGGTGTGGGCAGTGACATCGGTAGCAGCAAAGTCGGTAGGAACCACGCAGGTGGCCACAGTGGTGAAGCTGATGGCTGCGCTCGGGACGCTTTCGCCTTCTTCGCCGCAATCGCCAATCACGCGCACCATGTATTCGGTACCAGGAGTAAGGTCCTCAAAGGTGTAGGGGCTTGTGGCTTCGCTGTCAAATGTAGTCCATTCGTATGCAAATGAATTACCTTCGATGAGGATGTCATCAAGACCGACACCATAACCATAGCCGTCCGTAAACTTGAATCCAAGTTGTACGTTGGACTCGCTCGGAAGCGCCAATTGTGAGAGCTGTGTCCATGAGCTGTGGGCAGCAGTGGTGCTGAAGAGCTCGTTCCATTCCCCATTGCCGAGGCGATAGTAAACGCCGAATCCGTCAATGTCAGAAACCCACTGGCGGTTCACGTACCAGCAGGAGAGCTTGGCGTTGGTATATGCACTCAAGTCAATAACAGGAGAGACAAAATAAGTCACATTGCCAGTCGTGCCGTGGCTGATTATGGCGTTATAAGTGCCGCCATGGGCACCTGTTGTGGTGGAGTAATCGCCAGTGCCGACCGTCCAAGAGGCATCACCTTCGTTAGTCCAGCCAGCAGGCACCGAACCACCTTCGAAGTTTTCGGAGAAGGCTTCTACAACCTCTTCAGAAGTCGTGGCAGCCGACAAATCGGCCATTTCTATGATATAGTTGTCGCTCGTGCCGTTCCAAGTGAGGGTGGCACCGTTGGCGGTGATGCTCTCTTCGTCAACAGCCAGCTCGGTAGGAGCGGGGCAAGCCACAGTGGTGGTGAAGCGAGCTGTGTTGCTCCATTGGCTTTCGTCACCTTGGCCGCAGAAGGCTTTCACCTTCACAGCGTAAGGCGTCTCGGCGATGAGGCCCGTCAGCGTGTAAGGATTCTCGGTGACATTAATTGTATTAGTAACGGCTTCTTCGTTAACGACGGCGGTGTATTCAATCACCCATTCGGTAGCGCTGCCGTTTTCAGTCCAGCTGAGGGTGGCAGCGTGAGCGGTAACGCTCTCGTTGTCAACGGTCAGCTCGGTGGGAGCTTGGCAGCTCGGCTTGGTGGTGAAGAACACACTTGCGCTCTCTTCGCTGATTTCTTCACTGCAGTTGCCAGAAACGACGACTTCGTAGTAGGTCTCAGGATTGAGGCCAGTGAGGTCGAACGGGACTTCTTCGGCAAGAACGGGCTGCCATGCGGTGGCGGGAACGAATGTGCCGATGGCTACATTGTCGATGTGGAGGTTGTTGTCACCGCCAGCTACAGTCGATTCACCGTAGAAGGCGATGTATACAGTTTGGCCAGCATAGCTGCTGAGGTCAATAGATACATTCTCTCCATTTTCAG